>Ga0307509_10000755_pt1 | contig 55243 bp, 59 predicted proteins | sample 10_EM_MG_FD_202245 | JGI IMG/M metagenome (GOLD analysis project Ga0307509, IMG submission 202245) | Populus trichocarpa ectomycorrhiza microbial communities from riparian zone in the Pacific Northwest, United States - 10_EM | ecosystem: Host-associated > Plants > Roots > Unclassified | place...
CAATCACACCCCCCCCCCCCCCCCCCAGTCAACAAAATCCCCAACAACACGACTTCCCCACGCCGTCTAACTCTAAGTTAAGGGAAGTTGGAAGGCTACGGAGCCTCGACAACTTAGTCACAACTCCACCATCTCTATCATGTCCGACTTTCGAGTCGGGGATCATGTCGATGCGAACGGCCTACATGCTGTCGTACGTTTCGTCGGCGAGACTTCTTTTGCTCTGGGGGAATGGCTAGGGGTCGAACTGGATGTCCCCGAGGGGAAGAATAACGGAACGATTCAGGGGCGGAGGTACTTTGACTGTGAGGATCGATATGGTATTTTTTTAAGGCCCTCCATAGCGAGACTCATGGAGCGGCCGGCGGCCGCCCCCGTGAGGAGACCTCCGCCTATTATTTCGCCTCCTCCGGCGAACACTAGGATTGGGGGTAGGCCATTGAGCTTGAGGGTATAAATTCTTGATGAGCAAAGTTCTTAGTGATAATAGGGGTTGTAAGATTAACTTGATGACAGGCCCCGGCATCACCGACCAAAGGGGTCTCACCAACCAATGCACCTTCATCGGGTTACAATACACCACGAACCAGCACTCCAACCATGAGTCGACCTGGCTCGAATTTACGGGGATCTATCGGCGGGAGGCCAGGTTCCATGGGCCCGCCTCCACATCCCAACAAGCCACCTTCCACTACTACTATGGGAATGCCTCGACGCCAATCTACGGTGGGCTCGGTAGCACTGTCCCGGACTGGCTCTAATTCTTCCTCAGCAAGTAATTCCACCTCGAGACCGCCACAGGCCAATAGGCTTTCATTAAAACCGGCGGGTTTATCAGCACTAGGGGTGGTGGGGAAGAGGTCTAGTGTAAGTACTTCTTCTGAAAGAAGCTCGCCGGAGGGGGGCTCTACAGCTGCGGCCGGTGGCGCATTAAGACGGACGAGGAACGACAATGATCCCAGGGTGTCTCCAGGGCCTGGGAGACGAGCTTCGGTTATGGGCAAGCCTGGAGGCGCTTCGCCGGCTAGGATTGGTGCAGCGGGACAACCACTTAGTCCTGCAACCCCTGGTCCCGCCCCTGCAGCTAACCCTGGGGCCATGGCGGCATTGTCGAGGGAGCTTGAAGATTTGAAGAGCACTATCAAGGTGATGGAGAAGAAGAGAGTGGAAGATAGGGATAAGCTTAGGTTACTTGAAAGAGCGCAGGCTGAAAGAGATAAATTTGAAATTATCATTCAAAAACTGCAGGGTCCGATACACATTCCCTTGCAACACCACCTATGATTTGAAGGAAACCGGTACACTAACAATAGCCACAATAGCGAAATATCAACCTCAGCAAGCGGAACTTACCGACCTGCGAAAGCAACTTAAAGAGATCCGGGGAACTATTGAAGAAATGGAGAATATCAAACAGGACAACGAATTGATGGTGGAGATGGCAACTCTGGACAGAGAAATGGCAGAGGAACAAACCGAGGCTTTGAGGGCAGAGTTGGAGGCTGTCAGGGGGAAAGCGGAGGAACTCGAGATGGAGGTTGAGATCCTTCGCGAGGAGAATGCTGAGCTCAGTGGTGAGATGACGCAAGAGGAAAAGGCCAGTGCTGGCTGGCTGCAGATGGAGAAGCAGAATGAGCGTTTAAGAGAGGCGTTGCTAAGGCTCAGGGAAATTACTTCGCAAACAGAGACGGAGTTGAAGGACACTATCAAATCTCTAGAGGAGGATAATACTGAGCTTGCTGTCTACAAGGAAAACTTTGAGTCTACCAAAGAGAAACTAAATGCCTCGGAGGCTGTGGTTGAAGATCTTAGGCAGCAGTTAGAAATGGCCGAGAGCGCAGAGCAGATGCTGGAAGATCTCACTGAAAGGAATCTCGCGATGAGCGAACAGGTCGAGGAACTCAAGGCAACTGTTGAGGACTTGGAGAGCCTAAAAGAAATCAGTGATGAATTGGAAATTAACCATGTTGAAACCGAAAAGCAGATGCAAGAAGAGCTCGACTACAAAGATCTCATTATCACTGAGCAGATCCGGAGAATTGGACAGTTGGATTCGAGTAATGAGGAAGCTGAATATACTATCACTCGATTCAGGGACTTGGTCACAAACCTGCAAGGGTATGCTTTTACGCTCTCGATTGGATTAATAAAGTGCTCATATGGTTGATGCTCATATGGTTGAAATAGTGATCTCGAGGATATGAGAGCCTCACAACAAATCACTGAGACCGAGGCCGAAGAACTGACGCAACGATCACGGTCTATGATGGATATCAACATGAAGCTCCAGATCACCGCTGCCAAGGCCCAAAATAAGACTATCGATTTGGAATTGAGACGTTTGGAGGCCGATCAAGCGATAGAGCAACTCTCCATCGTGCAGGTAAGTATCTTGGGTGTCCAATTGCTGGAAGGTTTGCTAATAGTGTTAGATGTTCCTTCCCGAAGCCTTCCATTCGGAGCGTGATTCCATTCTAGCTTTGCTCCGGTTCAAGCGTGTCTCGTTTAAGGCTCAACTATTACAGAGCTTTGTTAAAGAACGTCTTACCTCTCAACTTGGACAAGCTTCTAGTAGCCAGGAAGATACCATTATGGCCGCATGTGACATGTGTGACAAATTGACGTGGGTGTCAGCTATGTGCGATCGATTCATCAACTGCATCAGTGGGTGCAGTGTCGCACAATTCGCTAAATTCCAGGGCGCATTGTACGAACTTGACCCTGTCGAGAGGGCACTTAACGGGTGGATCGAGGGGCTTAGGAAAGATGATCTTAAGGAGAAGCAATGTGTTTCTGAGCTTCAACGGTATGTTCTCATTATTATCGGGTTGCTTGATCTAACGCTAACATGGCGGTGGAGAACTATGGCTTTGATGTCCCATTTGGGCGAGATTCATCTCCAAAGCGACCTTGAGGGTTTTGCAAGTGATGTTCACATGCGCGTCACTTTGATGCAGAGTTACATGGAAAACTCAGCGACTGCTCTTTCCCACATTAGAGTAATCGTCCAAAACAAACTACCGGATACCCCGGAAGAGGACGAAGAAATCGCATCCAACTTTTCCAAGCGGTCTGACGCAGTAATTTCTCACTCCCGTAGTTCGAAGGTTGTTGTTGGCAAAATCCTTCGATCTCTCAATGACTTCCAACAAAGGTCATTATCTTTGACACAGGATAAGCTCTCGCAGTTCGAGGCCTGTGAGGAGGCAACCAAGAAGCTCGCTGATTATGCTCGTGAGGTTGGTGATAACGTTTACGCATTGCTATACTCTGATAATACTTCTGGTGCTCCAACATGGGTGGATCTTCAGAGCATTCTCTTCAAGACTACAGAAAAGGTCTTGAGAGTTGTTGAAAGCGATGTCTTTGGCGCCTTAGGAAAGGAGCTGAGAACCCTGACGAACATGCTGATGGAGCTTGGAAGCACCGCTGCGGATATTGATATGACTACAGAATGTGAGTTTTTCCGTCCTTAATGTCAACTTTAGTCATTGCTGACTAGATCCTCAATAGTTGAAAAGCCGCCCGCTCCATGGGTAGTAAGGGCACAAGAGCTCAAGATAACAAAGGTGGTATCAATTGACGCAGAAGAGGAGATCAGACGCTTGAGGGACGACATTCTCGAGCGTGCAACACAAATAAAGCTTCGCGTGTGTGCAATGACTTCCCTTTCACAGTTGCAACACTAACATGTATTTCTAGGACAAAACCCTCGAAGAATCCGCCGTCAAAATCGAACTCCTGGAATCCCGCATGCGTAACGTGACCAAGCAAAGCGAACGTATAGAAGAGCTCGAGAAGCAAGTCTCGGCTGACACCGTTGACAAGGCTGCCCTCTCGGAAGCCGTCGATAATCTAAACGAAGAAGTAGTGACACTGGAGGCCGAACTCGCCGAGTGGCAAAAAGCCGCCAACGAAAAACGGGCAGTCGGCGAGATTGATAAGATTGGTGCTGAGCGCGCAGTTGCGACTGCGAAGGAGGTGGACTCACTGAAGAAGGAGATTACGGCATTGGCTGGAGCGGTAGCTTTCTTCCGGGAAGAAAATGCCATGATTAAGAGCGCGGACTTGCTCGCTGCTGACTCGTGGCTTCTCGAACCACTGCTCTCCCGACCGGAGGTGAAGGAGGTGGAAGAGTACGAAACAGACCTAGCAGCCGAAGGCCAGGACGTATTCGCAGAATTGATGCTCCTGGCGACAGAGAGCAAGGTTGTGGACCTCACGGAGACGCCAGAGAATAGGAAAGCGTGGAGACCAGCGAGGAGCACGCCCAAATACCACTTCCTAGAGCAACGAGAGAATTACGAGTCCCTGGTGTCATGGCGCGACGACGTGATCTCCCGAGCGCTGTATCATGATGCGGCGAAGGCGAGTATTCGTCCTCGAAAGTCGAAGGGTACTAAGGGTGTGTTTGGCGCGAGGGTCGGTCTGCTCGTTGACCAGGGGCTCGTTGGCAAGGGAGGGGAAGTGGCGGAAGTGGTGATTCACGAGCCAGAGGGGTGGGAGGAGTTTCAAGAGACAATGGGGTTTTCTTGAGAGGGGGTTGTACATAGTTTATGCGATGCTGGGTGAATCAGGGGTGGTTGGTGGTGGAGGATCTTTACGTTTACTTCTTTTTCTTGTTATGCTCAGGTTAACGATTAGTTGGTGCTTGGGGCAATGTTTGGTGTTTGGGTGGATTTTAGTTTTCTCTTTATACCACTTTGTTTTCTCAACGATATATCTCTTTCCGCCTTAGCTCTTTAACCCTAGCCGGTGGGGCTACGCATGGGGGATGATAGCGCGTTGGATGATAGACCTATCTCTTTATTTGGGGAGTGCGATTTTGTGCTATCATAGCTATCGATGCTGAATATTCTGTTGCGGCATATAATAAGTATAATAGACGTTTTGCGAGCCGGGTTTATACGCATCTCGGGGCTAGAGGGGCGGTGTCTAGCTACAATACAAGTACCATACCTCTCATCACAGCCCATCACTCGACCTCACCACCTGACCCGAAGTCTGGCATCCCCCGTCGGTTCCGGTCTAACTTGGATAGAAGCCGAATCACGCCAGAAGCAGGTGGGGGTCTTCGAGATAGATGCTACTATGCATACCATTCCACCAGTTCTCTTATAATACAATGGCCTTTGAAAAGGGCTCGAGAAGTGGCCTGGTGTTTGAAATATATATTTTAGGATCTTTAGTTTATGATACACGTTTTTCCCCATCTGTTTTGAGGCACCGTATAGTGTGCTTTTGGGGTATATTACTATAGAGTGATATGCTCGATTGTAAGCCGTTAGCGCCCCCGGGAGAAAGCCTTGTATATCCCCTCGTTCGTAGCGAAATTCTTGGCGTTTCTGCAACCAACAGAGCGCTCCAAATAATTTATTTAAAAATCAAAGAAAAATCATAAAAATATAGAATGAGAAATTGGACAAGCTAGATATAGTAGAAGTTAAGGAAACAATTTCATTCATTCAATTAACATAGTGGTAGATTACAACAATTACATTTCCACCCAGACTTTAGAAAATCACCACTCCAACTATTCCCCTCTGCCCAGTCTGTTTCCTCCAGCAACAGAGGTAGAAATCCTTCTGAGCCTTGAGCAGGACAGGTAAGTGGGCTGCAAGTTCTTGGCGCCTCTCTGGAAGCTCGGTGCTGACATGTTAGCAAGGTCGCTTATAGGTGTGATGATTGCTTAGGCCATTTGAATTCTTAAATTCACATACCATATCTCTTCTTTTAGCTGAAATAAATTTCCAAGCAGTCCAGATACGAGAGTCTTTATAAGTAACAGCATTCTTATTACTGCTGGTACCCTTACATATTGGGTGGGGTTGGTGGGGGTGTTGTGTTCGTTAGCAAAAAGGGCAAATTTGTCCCTTCTACGAACGATGGGATATTCTTTCGATGATTGCGGTGGGCAAGGAAGCGTTCTGGATGGTTCATGCACCGCCTTGCCAGATTTTTCTCATTATGGTGCTATCATAATTTAGGAGGAATTGCCTCTGGCATAGAAGTCTTAGGCTTTTTGTTTTTGGTGTCTACAGGTGTTTTTTTCTTTCGCTTGTCTTATTCGCCGCCCCCCGGTGGGGGAGGAGGGCGGTTCCATACTAAACCCACTCCTCTTCACTCCGTTTCCTACCAGCGCGTTGGGAATGCTTGCGCTATTCTACTGTACATGGCTGTTTTTTTATATATCTCCTAATACAATTTGAACTGCAAATTACAGGGCATATAGAACCCGAAAACACTTGAGTCCGAGTTTTGTGTGTGTGGGCGGTCAGATACGCATAGATAATTTATGCCATACAAATTTTTTATCCCTGTCCTTTCCTGTACCAAAGAATAGTTACATCGGGGAACATTTGCCCTCTGGCAAAGAAAGTGAGTGTTTCGGAAGTAGAGCATAGATATACATACACCTGAACCCTCCCCCCCGTTCCCCGTTCTATCGATATCATGAGAGAGTACTATGATTGGATACCAATTTCCTTTTCTACTATACCAAGGATAAAAAGTATCAGGCGCCTGAACTGTATATTTTCCGAAGGGGCAGTTAAAAGGTCAAGAAGAAAGAGTGTTCTTGGCCAGTTCCTATGGTCTAATGGCTTAGGAGACTGGTCGGCTAATTTGAAAACAGGGACCATCATAAGTTCGAATCCGGGGGGCAGTGGAGTAGTCGAGCATTAAAAAATGCTCGGCGAACCACTTTTTTGGTGGAGGGTAGGTCTAGGGTTGGTATAGTAATGCCCTTGTGCCTGTGGCTTGTATGTCTATCATCCAGAGGGAATAAAGGAGAGCTGTTACAGTGTTGAGTGAGAGTGGTAGTGAAATAAGGTACAATGGGGAATACCCGAGCTATGGACTAGGCCTTCTCATCGCGATAGAACTATTGGATTTCATCCCGCCCTCACTTACGTTGGGTTTTAAAGTATAAAAATAATTCATCGGTTCTCACTCGGCTTCATGAACGGATCTCAGGGGTGTTCACACTAGGATAGTGTATAACCGTATTCCCATTGCACCTGATAATTATGAGAAACCACGATAGAGGGTGGCGGTCCAAGCACGACTTTTTGTGACCAACTTGCTCCGAAGAGACAAGGACGAGGCGATTTCCACGGGGTGGTCGTCTTGTGCCGTTTGAGGAGGTTGGGAGGGAGTAAGGGGGGTGGATGGCCAAAATAGTAATAGGTGTGTCGGTAATGCTGCTGCAGAAATAGAGCATACAAGTAGGTTATCCAGATTCTAGGGGCGGTACGCAGTGCTTCCACGGCTCTAAGTAATGCTAGGGGCTTACTACTTTCCGGAATCGTAGTAGTGCTGCACTGCCCTTACACCTAGGCTGATTAATCAAGGGGGGAGATGTTCGGCTAGCATCGCCTAGCTTGTCAGGGCCGAGATCTTTGCTTTCATACCCCAGGATATATGAGTGGTGTGTCGATCGTACAACCCACTCTGGTGATGTCGCAACATTCTATCTCTATTAAGGCAGCTGCAAACTCAAGGACCCATAAGGATGCATGCCGTAGCCCAGTGAACTAAGAATAAATACCGAAACCACTAGTGCAACAAAGTCATGCTTCCTCCGCAAGGAATTTAAGTAGATGTGCAGTGACTATGCTTGGAAAGCTCTAGAGTATGAGATTTCACTGAACTTGAAAGGGTTCCGTCTCCAAGTAGTTTCCCCCAACATATAGGGGGTTATTCAGGAAAAGTTATTCATAGGGTAATAGAGATTGCTAGGTGAAAGAAGGTCCTTCGGCCACTGGGAATATAGATAGGTCAAACAAGTTTCCCCAATTGTCCAGCGGGGTCCACCGAAGAATATTGGGACGAGTAGAGGAACGCTCTGGGAGCGTAAGGTGGATTGGCCAGACGGTCGGGGCTTGTTTGTGCACGGTGATGAGTCTTTTGGCAGTAGTCTACCAGTGCAAACATCGAGGGGGAATTGCTAATATTGAGATTCGTTGATCCTATCTCAATTGCTAGGGTGTGACGGAGCTCATCTGCTTCAAATAGCTGTTCCGAATGACATACCCGCATCAAATCTGCCATCACGAGTCCCGATTTATCCCCACTCTGCGCCTGTACCCGTTCCACCGTTGTACCGTACTCATCCCCCAAACCTGCCCCGTCTGTCATTGCGTTGAGCTTTTGTCGCCTGGAATAGATTGTTGATCTCTGAGAAATCGCCTCGATATTTAAGGAAACTGGCAGAAGTCTAAATATATGTATATTTCAGCGGATATCTTATAGTGGGATTCTCAGCCCCGTTCCCCCTACCCACATTTCCGAAATACTCTCGGACATTTTTCCCCAGAATTTCTCCTTCTAGAGTTTATATGGTCCATTGCATTCGGAACCATTTTCTCCCCTGGTATGAAACGGGGATATCTAGTGATATATTCTTTGCTGGGGCCTACGAACACACTTATCACTCGCTCGGCAAGACACCCTTCGATCTCAGCCGGAATATAGGGTCTTCTAGTCACGGATATTCGGGTGCCTAGGGATTTCTCGGGGGCCGTTTTTAGGGAGCAATGAAATTTAATTCGACTACGCCTTCGTCCAGAGCGTCGATGTATGTAAGCGCGTGCCCTAAGGATGTGATGGCCTGTAGTAGAGCACCGAGAAGTCGGGGTCCCAAAAAGGGGCATTTCATGGTCCTGAAATGTCTAGGTTACTTCCTCCGGAGTATCTTCCAACCTGCTAATACGTTGTCTCAGAAGGGATCCAGCATAGATGCCAAAGACTACTCGTTTCGAGCTGCAGTCAAAGTAAAAACATGCAACAACGGTATTTCGTCCTCTAGCACCTCTCGCACAAGCTGCCTACTAGTGAATTGACATCACGACTTGTCAGCATCGGCTCTCCCTCTCTTTCCATCCTCAAGGATCGTCCTTGCTCCCTGACAGAGGTCTCACCGACCCCTGATCCCCGTAGCAGAACAATACTGCGTTATCGGATTCGCTTCCCCTACACCCATCATACCAACTCCTAAATTCCTCGGTTTTCGGAAGAACATCCTCACACGCCATTGATCCACGTCCACCAATGTCCCGGTGCCTAATCCCAGACACAAGCAGAAATAACCAGGCCAGGGGTTCGGACCGATCATCGGTATTAATAATAAAGTTGTTAATACCGCAAACCCCGGTCGTTAATTAGTGAACTAGCCTGGACCAGGACTTTTCAGAACCCCCGGTGCTAAGAAAATGTATAATAAGCTTTTGAGAGTTTCCGAAAAGAAAGAGATATCGGGCCTATCATCAGTTTCAAAAACCTTGTCGATTGCAAACTGTGCCGGCCCGGGACGGCTCATTGACGGGGCCAGACTTTACGGTACTTGGGGATTGAGAGAGTTGATATTTGTTGGGAATTCGTCGGGGAGCAGATTATTGGGTTGGCCAGTTGAGGGAATTCCTAGCAGGTGGGGAGGAGGAGGAGGAGGATGAGGAGGGGCGGGGTCTGTCGGCGTTTGTTGAGCAGCCTCGTATACCGTAACAGATGCTTGAAGGCCGTCCAGCCAAGCCACCAAAAAGTTTGTGAGACCGATGTCACCTTGTGGCTAGATATTGGTCGAAAGAGACATTACATCTGCCGTGGAATACGTAAGTGCCACCCTATCACAACTCCCTTACCCCCATGCACAAACGCCCCGGAGTATCAGCACTGTTTGACCACTCCCTGCTCGTGATTGGGTCAACTCATCTCGATCAACATCAAGCAAGAAAACTCAACACATGGAACCAATGCCCGAAAATGCACATGAAGAAAATAAAAATTTTCTCCTCCAGCCTAACCTACTCGTGGTGTAAGATCCAGCGCTCCATCATTCCAGACAGTCAACAAAAATGTCAGCCTTACCCCAGCTCGGGGCCAACAGACAGTCCAATACCGCATTATTAAGGAAATATACTACGCACGTATGTATGTATGTATGCATGTGCACGAGTGATTCTCCGAGCATCACCCCAAATCCCTCGCCGGGGACTGAAAGAAGAAGAAACCGCACAGTACTGTACCGGCGAGAATAGTAGGCAACAACGTGACCAAGATTTAATAATCAACTTGATATAAACCGCCCATCTAGTCAGATTCATTCATTCTCCCCTCCTGCTACAATTCATCCGGCCAGCCAAACATGAAGCATCCCTAGTAGGTCGAGCGGAAGGAGAGAGAGGCAGGGAGGCAGGGAGGAAAAAGAGAGTAAAAGCACAACTAACAAGCACCAAACCCCCCCACCAGGCCTCCATATAACTGGAAGATCGGTAAGCTCTGGCGGAGGATCTGATATCATACCTAAAATACGTAAAGGAATCGCAGGGAGACAGAAAGGGGCTTAGCCAAAGGCCCAAGACGAGCTATCATATAAAAGGGGAAAACGAACCATTGGGTCGGTCCCACCTCAAAGCTCCGAGGCCTTCTCTGCTAGTATGGCACTCCACGATATGGCGAAACTCACTAATAGGAAATAACCTCCCCCTCAAATTTATAATAATAGCAGCCCTAGCAAAATCGCTCCTGATTCACCCAATAGGCTAACACTGCGAAAGCTCCCCTTCACGGAGGCGTATGAGCTTAGATGACTTACAGTAGTCCCAACCCCAAATAGGCTCTACTCCTCTCCCCTCTTTTGCGTTGCTTGCGGATGAAACGACCCGTTCTTCCTGACTTTGCCTGGCCCGCACATCACTCGTACTAGCTCAACGGGTACGGTGCAGAATATTGGTATCTTCTGCTCCGGCACGGTTCTACGACGTGAATCAGATTCGGGTTGAATTGAATTAAACCTCGAGGATAGGGGGAGAATATGTTATTGTGTAATATATAGGAAATAGCCTAGCTAAGAGTGCCCCCGCAGGATTTTTCGGTACAAGTATTCTGTTACAAAAGGGATGAATATTAAAGTATGATATAAGGAATGATTATGACAACAGGGAAAGAAAGGGAATAGGTATGGTAATCACTGATTACCTGCATGTGTTCGCTCCACTCCATAGGAACACTTGACAATAACAAAGGAATTACAACTGGTTATTTAGTACTTACATTAACGGAGGGAAGAGGAGAAGCCAGAAGCAGGAGCAGAAGTAGGATGGGTGAAACCACCAAACATACCAAACTCAAAAGCAAAAAAAATAACCCCAAACTCCCAACATCTCGCCCGACAAAAACTAAAGACACCGAAAAGTGATAAAAAAAAAGGATGCACATTTTCATTCTCCCCCTCCTCTCTCTCACACACACTTCCAACCGCACTAAAACTCCCTGATAAACCCCGGCCTAACTTCCGTCTCCTTTAGCGTCAAAAACCTCTCCCCTTCCCTCCACCCCCCAGTAACCTTCCCACCACTTCCACTCCCGCTAGCAACACCATACCCACTCACCGACCCCACACTCCCTTTTCTACTGCTGCTCCTGCTGCTGCCCGGCCCTCCGGCACTATGCATCCGCTCCTCAAGCACGTTCATTCTGAAATCGGGTGCTTTCCTCCGGAGAGCTGCGTGGGGGTTGATATTCCCAAGAACAATGGGTATCGAGATCTCCAAGTCTTTAGAGGCGGACGTCGGCTTTTTCAGCCAGGAAGTGGAGGTTGGGACTGTGACCTGGAGGACGTGGGCTACTATAAAGCTTAAGCCGAGATTCGGTGGGAGGAGGGGGAGGCTGTGGTTTATGGAAGAGGTGGTGGTGGTGGGACTGGGTGTGCCGGAGATCATTGGAGATTTTCCCTTATTGTTACGATGGATGGAGGATGAAGGCGAGGACGAGGGGAAGCCGTCCATCGGACCGATTCTTGGCGGGGGATCGTACGCTGACAAACTACCCAGCGGGAGCGCCACAGTAGGCAAAAGTATGTCGCTAATGAAGGTTTTGAAACTCGGCAGGCGAATGCGGATCGGCATTTCGATCTTCTTTCCGCCGAGGAGGTTTCGGTGGGCCGCGAGTTCATTTTCTCCTTTGCCCCGGGCGTTGGCGGATCCGGCGCGGTCCGGAATGTTGATGTCCGCCGGTTTCACGTTGCGGATGTTGTCAGGATGTATGGTGAACTTTCCTCCTGTAAGAACTTTGGTGCGTTCTTTCCCGATGACTTTAAGTTTTGGTAGGCTGTCTTCATCGTCATCGCTTATGGCCTCGTCTTGTGTGGTGTCCGGGTCCATTCTTGCTAAGCAGCGTTTTTCAATTACCCTGATGCCGAAGCCTTTGGGCATTGTATCACCTTCTCTAATAGCAAATTGCATGAGTACGGAAATTTCATCGTCCGGCAGGAATCTGGTCTTTTGGAGCTCGATAGTTAGTCTAGCAACGGTTTTCCCATCGTCTTTCATGCTAACTGTCCTAAGGACAGATGTATCGATAGGACGAGGCCTATCAATGATAGGTGTGCTATTGCTCGACGCGGTTAACGGGAGATCTGCGGTTGTCAAAGTTAATTTTGGTTTGGGAACCTTCAAGGGCCCGATGTTGCTGTCACTCGCTGGAGACTCGGCACCGCCAACCGATTTCAACGACGGCGCTACATCCACACCCTTCCCTTTCGAATTCCCACCCTTGGCGGGGAATGCCTGAGGTAGAAGTCGGGGGAGGGGTGGGAATTCGAGGGCAGGGTCAATGTAAGGGATGAAGACGATCTCAAGAGGTTTGCTCTTGAACTCTGCTATCCGTGATCCGATCGAATAATTGTCATCCTCGGTAGTGCTAGTTTTCGTGAGCCTTGCGACGAACGAGTAATGAACCAGAGGGCTGGCAGATGTGGGTGGGAGGTTGAGGTGGGGGAAGTTGAAGCCGAAGAGGAATGTGCGAAATCCTTCCTGGAAGTCTGCGAATTTTATTAAATCAACATACGTTCGGTATGGCGAGTGTAGAGTAAGGTGCATGTGGCATACCTCCAGAATACAGCTCGTGAGAAATGCTAAGAAAAGTCGCCAGATTCTTGTCTACTTCAGCAACCCCTGTGAATGTGATTGTCAGGGTCATGCCAGCCATTGGTTTCTTGACATCAAGAGAAACATTTCCTGAAAACACGAGATTTAGTTTGATGGCTCCCTGGCAAACAAAGCAATTGCTTCACAGAATCGCAAAATCACAACAATCCCCCACCATTGAAAACAGCAACTGGACCAAAAACAAGGTGCCCACTCTTCCCACCGAGCTCCTCAATCCTAAAGTCCCCCACACGCGAAGATGCCCCAGCTCCTCTGAAGCGATTCGCAGCGACTACCTTAGCAGCCACGGCATGCCAAGCCCCCAAGGGTGTCCTGCCATTGGAAACCATGTCGGTGTTTGTTGCGAAACCATAAACACGAGCTGGATTGTTAGTCTCTCTATTCCTCGGGTCAGGTATGGCACCGGATTCCGAATTGACAGGCGGGAGGGTTGTTTCGGGAGCAGTATTTTCTTTTGATTTTTCTGGAAATGTATTTGTTTTAATTGCACCTGACACGTCGGGCACAACAAGGTCGGGCAATGTGGGTAGGTCCGTGGCTAGCCCAGATGGAGGCTGGACCGGCGAAGAGTGAGGCGAAGACCAAGGGTTTGTGCCACAACAGCAAAGCTTAAAGCACATGGCCAAGGCAGTGATGTCAGTACCAGCGCAGTGCAGGAGCGAACAAAAAAGAATGATCCGAATAAGAAAGCACAATGGGAAAGAAAAAAAAGTATGAATAAATCAATTGTCTCAAGCAAGAAGGAGAATTTGCTTGTCGAGTTAGGCAACTGACAGATGGAAGACAAAACACGATTCAAATAAGAGGTGAGATTCGGATATGTTAATGCTTCGGAAGAAGAAGATGAGGGATGAGGATGGAATGTGGGATGTGACCAGGAAAAACTACACGCCCTCGCTAATACACGTAGACGGATGGAATTGCGACCCAAGGCCTTAAGAGCGTACGATGAGTGAACCATGCCAGAGCGTTATGGTCAAGCAAGATCTCCATGTGGTGAGATCTGCAGGGACAACGCGCAACGAACAACAGTAAGACAATAAGACCTCGTCCAGCAAAGACATCAAGAGAGTAAGGAAAGAAGCCAGCGAGAAAGATATAGTAATACAGTAGGACAGGGTACAGTAAGGCGAGCCAATTCAAAGATTGAAAAGGAGAATAAAAAGAAGCCTTCTCAAAAACATACCGCGCCCAAAGCTTCCAGGTCTCCACAGGTGAATGATAAGTGTTCCTTTCCCAAGTCTGCCCCGCTGGTCAAGACAGCGCAATATCGCGAGTGAAGGACTACGTGACGGCGGAAGTGAGCCTTTTCTGTGAAGAGGAAGAAGAGCTCCGCCGTCTGTAAAAATATATCTGTCTGGTTTGTATAACGTTTAACTACAGAGTCTAGCGCACGCTGTCGTTGAGGCGCAGCCGCGGTGAGGTGGCAGTGGCAGTGGTAGAAGAGAAAGCTGTCCGCTCTCAAAACAGGAAATTGGTCTACAATTACCCATCGCAGTCAGCGCCCAAGCCAAGAACCAATCAAACCTATCTATCGTCTATAAAATGCTGAGATCCCATGATTCCCCCTGAGCAAAAGTTGGTCAACATGGTATGAGGGAGGGGCCCGGTGGGTTGAGCAAAAACTCGAAAGGCTTGGTCGAATTTCCTGCTCAACTCTTCCCCCAGGGGAACTGGCAAGCGAAACACAGCCTCCCTTCTCATGCTCATCTTCTTGGCAAGTTCCGGGTAACTGGCTCTGCTTCTTCCACGCTGAGCGCAGGTAGATGCAGAGTCGTCAGGGGCATAATATCCCCCGACGCCACTTATCATTCCCCAACGGGCGATACGCTAATCTGATGCCTGCAGATAGACAAAAAACCTCCTGGAGGTGGATATCGTTGAATACTGGTTGTGCGGGTCGAGAGAGGGCTTGTGATTTATAGATGAGCTGCTGGGTGGACCGCTCTCCGCGAAGATTTTCATACGGATACCCATTCCGGATCTCGCTTCTTGCATCGTGAGAATGTAGATAAGAGATAGAGGAGGCAATGTGACATCAGAAAAATTCTGCCGCAGTGGTTGCATGTATGGTATCCCGTGGCAAGCCTTGGGGGCTACTTTTTCGACCGCACGTTCCTTCAGCGTTACATCTGTTTCGTTGTCAGCCTTCTGCATGTCTCAACGGAGGTTAATAACTTGTTATGCGACATTCAAGGGCAAAAGATTCGGTCGCCGATTGAAATCCTCTCATTATTTGGGAATATCACCGCGCGCGGCCCCTATTGGTTACCAGAGGTGGGAGTGAAAGGCCCTTGGGTGTTGCACAGACAAGAGTGCGGGGTTTGAGATCTCCGCTACTTCGTCCCGAGCTTGAATGATGCCGTGCGATACCGGTATGGCATCACGTTGGTGACATTCTTGTGCATCGCTAGCGCTGCCCGGGAACTGCCGTTGTCAAGCAAAACTCTGGTAGCAGACACTCCCTATCATACTTGTAAGGGATCCTAGTACAAGTACCCGCTCCATGCAAACCTTTGTCAGGGGTTTTGGGCTAGAGGGAGAAAAAAATGGGATAGCGCGAGAACGAGTAATCGAACTAAGTGCTGTGTCGGTGGAGTTGTCTGTGGTAAGATCCAGTGTTCCCTTATGTCTCTCAAGGGGGTTGGGTAGCTCTTTTTCGTCCCTTTTCTAAAGTAGAGAACTTTCGACTGCGGTTACACCCCGCTATCCCGGATTTCGACGATCCAGACACCTTGGTGTCCCATATGAGCCCCTGTGAGTCTCAAATTTCTTTACGCTAAAACTTGACCGGTTGCCCCGGATTACCCGCTGTACCAGATGGGCTCTCTAGATTTTGGCTGTCCGGGACAGTGGGGTGCGACTGTGCATAGCACATGGCCCGATTATTATTTGGGTTTTTACGGCGGGCTCTTCAGTAAAGTAAATTAACGCATTATATGATTGCTATACCTGTAATGTAGACTTATGCCCCCCGGAGTATGGTGCCGGTGTCTCCGGAGGTAGAAAAAATAGTGGGGTTAAAACTGCATTCACCATTTGGTGGAATACAGGATTACCAGTAAATGTGCTCGAGTGGTTCAGCTCTTACCCTTGAGACCCCCACGCCTTCTGCAGACTTAACCGGATATAGAACCCGTCCCGGGTTGCTGTTTAGAGACAGATCAGCCAAACACCCTCACAAGTGATCACTCGCTACTTTATGCTGTGTGGATTTTAGCTCCCTGTGCGGTACATTGCGTTTTCGCAGAAGCAAACTCACCCCAAGATGTCTATTCGCGGGGACCCCACAGCGTATGCGAGGTCGTGTTTGCAATGCCGTTTATTGTATTTGCAAATGGGCCTTGGATTAGCCGAACAGATCGATGGGAGGTCTAGATCAGAGATACGGATACATGGCTTGTCAGCCGTGGCCATAGCTCTCGTCGCAAAAAAAGGAAGAAAATGTCTTTGAAAATCACTCAAGGCTTGTCTCTCCCCACGGTGTCAGGGATCCTGACCCTTACCACATACCGCAATCTCTTGAACCACCAATGCTTTTGAAGGTCGGGCGCCAAGTTATCAATAACATAACCAAGAAGTGAGCGAAATTTTGTGATGTCTGCCAGTGACACCTAGGCTTAGAGCCCAGGTTTCAAAGAGGCAGTAAATCGTGGTACTTTCGGGATGTGCATGGTTGACCCCTGGGTTATCCCCGAGAGCTGTGCTATTGATTTCGCGCACAACGCGCATGGGGTGGGTCGGGTGATAGAGATGGGTGGTGCACTCTGGATGAATTTGGAGGGCACGGTACCGCACGAGGCTATCAGTACGGGGACATGCCAAAACAAGAAGTCTGCCCCCCCATCTTTATCTGTGCCCAATCAACAGCTGCACCACACTTTGTTCGGGAGAGCTAGACTTACTTCTCAGTACTCCCTAGTACATCAAGAGGCGCCGATTCCTACTCGGGTAGAGGTGTTTGGTTTACAAGCAGTAACTGTTGAGAACATTCTCTTGTTATTGAGCCTGCAAGCCGCGAGCGGGATTCCCACTGGCGGCTATACCTCGGAGGGGGGCTTTTGGTTTTTGCAGGTAAAATATGAGGATATAGCTCGGCTGTGAAGATAGGTGATTGAATCCGGCCGAAAAATTGAGTTTGGGGGATGTTATGAACTCAGAAATAGTGCCAACCATGCTTACCACATCCCTCTAGTTGTAAGCTCTGGAGTGCGAAATGCTTGGTGTAGTTATTAGTGATCTGTCAAGTCTCCCTGGCCCGGCTACCGTGCAGACCATGGCCTGCCTGCGCGGCCTGTCTGTTGAAGCTCCAGGGGGGGTAGACGAGATGTATCATAGTAGGAAGTGCCCGGTTTTGGCTTGGCCTATTGATAGCTGGGAACTGAGGTGATAGGTGGTAATAGAACGAAGGCCTACAGTGTTGTACTAACGAAGAACGAGTGCGGTATGATAGCAGATGGATAGGGGAACTGAAGCGATGTTTGTTCAGGGCCTTCGGAGGACCCTATGTGATTAGGTCCTACGGTTTCTTTCATAATAATATCATACGATAGTTACATATCATTTATCATAGCATGTGTTTGGGCATTGCAAAAGTTTCGGGAAATGTGGACATCGGCTTGGCGCCAACTGAGGTGTGGCCGCCTAATAAAAAAGTGCCAAGCCGAGTATCATACTCGTAGTGAGTGATAGTCGAGAACGTGGTAGCCCCAGCCCTATCATCGGTACCGGTGTCCAAGGGTCCTATTCTAGTGCCGGTATAATAATAAAATGGGCGAACGAGGTTGGTACTCGAGTACTATACTGCCTGGTACGCCATAAGCTACGAGTAAACCATGTGAGGGAGCATGCAGGCTGTGTTGGACTCTGGATGTTTTCCCACTGGCTTGTCCAATGCCGGCTGTGTGGTAGCTGCGGATGACTAGCCGACTGCACAAGGTAGAGAGTTCGGAAAATCTCCCAACATTCCTGCAGCTACGAGCAGAAGTCGGAAGCTATTACGGGCTAGTGACCTAGAGGAGTGGGGGGCGTGCTATGGTGATAAAGCATCTCACGAATATCTGTTTCTTTCCCCCTCCCTCTCTCGTCTCTTTCCAACTTTTGAAAAAGGTGATGTGGTTGGGATTCTACCTTGGGGTTGAGGGAACACAGGAAAAGCCATGGTATCATATCATAGCATCAAATAAATATGGCTCTTGCCTTGCTGTTTGAGAGCAGCTGATGGGTGGCCGACACAAGAGAAAAAAGAATCTTCGGATCGGTGGAACGCATATGCGCTGTTTCTGGACTGCAGAAGTTAAATGCAGCCCGTCCGTACGGTGGGCTTTTCCATCCGAACAGTTGAGAGACGTCCCATCCGGAGACCCAAAAAAAGATACTCCGAATAGTCCCGGATGGAGCTCGTCCTGAGAAATCATTTTGCTCAGTATTCATTCATCGCTCATGCTATTTGACAAAAATATTTTTTCGCTTTTCGCTTCTCGCTGTACTCGTACGGCTCTGCCCTTGGCACGACGCCAAGCCACAGTAAAGCATCGAGAGATGAACCCTGGTCCACGCTACAATGTGAAAGCTCAAACTTTTTGGGTGCAAGCTGAGACCAGTCGAATAGCAAATCCTGCCCGTGTTGTTGCCCTCCGATGTCGATCACCCTGGCGATGTTCCTAATTTTTTAAATTTTTTTTAAATTTTTTTGAGGGAGGGTTGGTGGTTGAGCGGCGGAGGTGGGTAGACTATCTGGCTTATGTCACTCAGTTGCTCAGAGAAGCTCCAGCTCCAGCTCCAGTTAATTGCTGAGCATTATCTATGTTTACAAGAAGGGACTTGCCAAGCACTGCATCTCCCACGGGTCTTGACATCCCACGCCGATATTTTAATTCTTACATCCCTTTCCCATTCCCTTTTCGCTTGGCAGGCCGCATGACTCGGTGATTTTCTATTCGAGTATCTGTTTTTTTTTACTCTTTTTATCTCTTCTTTTCTTTTTCCGCCTCTCTTTTGATACAGTACCGCACGGAACCGGTACAATACACCACATCCCCGAGCCTTCTAAAGGGTCATCTTTTGGATCTTCAAAGAAATAACACGAGACCAAGCACACTCTTAACGGCTATCTATGTTTCACTCTGCTCACTCGGCTACCCGCAGAGTCTAAACAATTATTTCTGACAGCCAATAGTCTCTCTGATCTGACGCACGTTCCAGTTCGAGCATTGGGAAGGAAGACCTTGAACGTGTTTTCTCTGGGTTCTGTAGCACACAGCTGTGAGTTGGTGGACACACTCCTGCACTCGCACATACTATTCCGGGCCCAAGCACTCTACTTCGCAACCCCTGGTCGTTCGGAAGCGTCGAAAGCTCCTAGCTCGGGAAAACAACAAAAAAATAAAGAAAAAGAGTAGAGTCACACCAGGAAAAAGTTCCCTGGCCTCCCCCTTCCATCTGTAACATTCAACCCCCCCCCCCCCTGCCCCCGTGCAGTGCCCGGCTCCGAGAGGTGCTCAGCGCCCCACGACTGCCTACGGAATCTGATCTGCTACTGACAAGCTCCCTCCCCCACCACCTACTCTTGTTTTTGTTCTTTTCCTGCGCTATTGTGCGCAGGAACCGTTTATAAAGCAGCCATAGCTTCCCTACCTCTACTTTCCGAGCTGGATCCCAGGACAGAAGGCGAATCTTTCCAGCTTCAGGACCTATCGCAGTTACGCGAGTCGAGAGAACAAGCTAGGAGACGGCTTGAAGATCAACTTTGTAAGCAACGCCGAGACGACGAGAAATTTTTCAACAGGCTTGACCAGGCGGAGAGCGGCATGAAGTTCTCCCATAGTATTCAGTTCAATGCTGTGCCTGACTGGAGCTCGCACTACATTGCTTATTCGAATTTGAAAAAAATGTTTGTTCTCTCCTGTTTCCCTTGCTTCCCCTTCGCCATGTTTCAAGAACCCCAGGGATCTTCGAACTGACCCCTTGGATAGCATCTACCAGCTAGAGAAAAATGTCGTCCGAGCTAGTTCACGAGATGACACCGAGGAGTCCGCTCTCATCGCTCATACGAGAGAACCCGCTGTCGATACTGATTTAGTTTATCGACGGACACTCGACCGTGAGCTTGAGAAAATCTCCTCTTTCTACAATCTTAAAGAAGATGAGCTTCTCCGAGAGGTCTACGAACTTTCTACGGACGCCAAGTCCTTCGAGGAAGGGAGGGATGTCGAAAGTGTCACCGATTCACCTCTCATTGGGGAGAGTAGCAGGCGAAGGCACAGCTTAGGCGGTCTGAGTGGAATCTTACGAGCACGGAGTAGTCTTGATGAGCCTACCGACCGAGAAGATGACACGGATGATGACGAGGAGGAAGAGGAGCATCAAGCTGGAGCTGGGGCGGGATTGCTGTCTAAGTTGAAGAGGGGTAAGGGTTGGAATAGCAATATGGAGGGCTCACACACTAGTCATGTATCGGACAGTGGATTATTTCAGCGACGCACATCACAAACCTTTGACGAATATCACGGCTATGGTGTAGAAGGCTTGTATGACAAACGAGTCATGTTGAAGAAACGAGCTATTTCGTTATTCGTTGCCCTAAGAGAACTAAAGAGCTTTGTTCAGCTCAATAGGACAGGATTTGTGAAAGGGTTGAAGAAATACGACAAAATTCTCAACAGAAGTCTCAAGTCACAGTATATGCAGAGTGTGGTGGAACCTTGTTATTGTTTCCGACCTGAAACTACGGCAGAGTTGGACAAGGCAATTGGGAAAGTCGAGGAAATGTATGCGTCGCTTATCACAGGTGGAGACTTGGATGCAGCGAAGCGAGAGCTTCGACTGCATCTTCGTGAGCACGTTGTTTGGGAGCGCAATACAGTATGGAGGGAGATGATCGGTATTGAGAGGAAAGCCCAAGCGGCCAACATGGGAATTCGACGGACGTTGCTTGGCGACACTACAGATCCAACGAAGTCACGGCTGACAGGTGACGAACCTGAGATATCCGCAACCAAAGAGTTGGAGACACCAGTTGGGAAGATAAAGTATTCTACTTGGGTATTTAGTGGCGGGTTCTTCGTTCTTATTGCTGTTTTGCTTATTTTCACGGTCCTATTGTTTGTTCCCATATTCCCTGCGCCGGAACAACAAAACTGCCTTGCCATGCTTGTGTTTGTGTCTCTTCTATGGGCCACTGAGGTATTTTGTCCGCTGAACCGCAGAACCGTACTGAAGTCGGGTGCTGATTCGTTACTTCTAGGTTATCCCGCTCTTTGTGACATCGCTTCTTGTCCCGTTCTTGGTGGTTCTTTTGCGAGTTGCGCGCTCGGATCAGAAGCCGCATTTTCGACTGGAGACAAAAGATGCTACTAGATATATTTTCTCGGCTATGTGGACCCCTGTGATCATGCTGCTACTAGGCGGATTTGCGATTGCTGCTGCCTTGAGCAAGTACGGGATTGCGAAAATGCTGGCCACTGTCGTATTAAGCAAAGCTGGAACTAAGCCTAGGACAGTTCTATTGACTAATATGTTTGTGGCTATGTTCGCGAGCATGTGGATTAGTAACGTTGCGGCTCCGGTTTTGTGCTTTTCCATCATTCAGGTAATCTTGAGCCCTGATCTGCCTCGGATATCTATGCTAATTCGTTTGGATTTAGCCTCTGTTGAGGAACCTGCCTTCGGAATCCAGGTTTTCCAAAGCACTCATCCTGGGTATTGCTTTAGCGTCCAATATTGGTGGTATGGCCTCACCGATCGCGAGTCCACAGAACATCATTGCTTTGCAGAACATGCGACCAGCCCCTAGCTGGGGCGCTTGGTTCTTTGTGGCATTGCCAGTCTGTATTTTGTCCATTATCGTGATATGGGCATTACTCTTGATATCGTTCAACCTTGGTAGGGGAACGACCATTGTTCCTATCCGACCTGTGAAGGACAAGTTTTCTGGTGTGCAATACTTTATATCCTTTGTCACCATTGCAACTATCATTCTGTGGTGTTTCTCGCATCAGCTTGAGCATGTATTTGGAGATATGGGCGTCGTTGCGATTATTCCTCTTGTCCTCTTCTTCGGAACTGGTATCCTTACTAAGGAAGACTTCAACAATTTCCTATGGACTATCATCATTCTTGCAGCCGGTGGGTTAGCCTTGGGCAAAGCCGTAAGCAGCTCAGGGCTTTTGCACACTATCGCACAGGCTATCAAGGAGGAGACACAGGGTATGGGTCTTTATGGAGTGCTCGTCATTTTTTGCGCCCTAATCTTGGTCATCGCAACGTTTATCAGTCATACTGTTGCTGCATTGATTATTCTGCCAATCGTTGCCCAAGTTGGTGCAAGTATGGAAGAGCCGCATCCGAACTTGCTCGTTATGGTATGTCTCGTCGTGATTTACCCCGGCGAAAGTTCAATAGGTTAACTGATTGGACAGGGCGCGGCTTTGATGTGCTCTGCTGCGATGGGTCTCCCTACCTCCGGCTTCCCTAATATGAGTATGTAGACTCTTGTCTTTGTCCTTTTGGTTAATTATTTGTATGCTAACCGGGAGAAAAGCGGCGATCATGATGGAGAATTCACAGACAGGCCAACGATACTTGAGAGTTCAGCACTTCATCACTCGGGGTATCCCGAGCAGCGTGTTCTCGTTTCTGATCGTAATTACGGTAGGCTATGGCTTGATGCTCATCGTTGGGTTTTAAAAAAGGTGGCTTTCTGGCAACAGGAGCTCCCACGGGCTGTCCCGTTTTTCTGTCGCAATTCACGGAATGTGCATTCATTCGATCTTTGCGTTATACATGTTCACGGACGAGCTAAGCCCAAGACATTTTTGCCCTTTTCTATTCGTTTCTACTCATCTCTTTTGTTCCCTTGTGTATATCTTGAATTCTACCGTAAAGGCCAGGTTTCTATTTATTTATTTTAGCGTTGCATGAGGTTAAGATGTATTGTATGGTATGAAAAGCATTTTCATTTTTCGGTATATATTACTCAGCTATTAATCTTTGATTGTATTCGGTGGCTGCTGCATTATTTGCAAAATTCGCAATGCTAGTGTTGATACCTAAATTTGCTCTTCAAAGTTCAAATTTCGCCCTCTGTCGCTGTGTGTAAGGGTGCCAAGCGGGAGTGTGGGCCAATGATCAACCGTGTATATTTTATCCCCGTGAAGAACTTCAGTTGTAAGACGTGGGTCCACGGCAGTGATAACCTACGTAATCTCGGGAGATAGTGCCGAATCCAGCTGTTATTGCCATATAGCTTGCAACACTACCAAAATTTTAACATCCTTCGCCTAGGCGCGTAATGTACCTCTTAGAACATCCTGTAAGATTTGTGGGCTTGCCCGGCCGTATGTGTATATAATATAAGCCCCCCTCCCCCGTTATCCGTTGCTTTGGCGTCTTTTTCTTCCTTTTTTTTTTTTTGATCCGGTGGATCTCGAGTCGTGGTCGTTCGTTTCTTCTTTGACGACAGTTCCGGAGAGACGCTTGTTTCCATGCTCGGGTATGAGGGTGAGTTAAGTTAGGTGACACTGGTTTCGGCGCGGTATAGAGCAACTGAGTGTGGCCGAAGTTGAAGATTGAGTCGCATCTTTCCGTTCCGGGAGCAACTTTACAAGTTACAGGCATATAGTACCCGAACACTACTAGCCAGAAGCTCCCACCGCAACATTTGGCAGGAATTAGCCCAAGGGTATTACTATACCAACCCTAGACCTACCCCCCAGCAAAAAAGTGGCTCGCCGAGAATTTTTATTTTATTTTTTAAATGCTCGACTACTCACCCCCCCCGGATTCGAAATCATGATGGTCCCTGTTTTCAAATTAGCCGACCAGTTTCTCCCAAGCCATTAGACCATAGGAACTGGCCGGTGACATTCTTTCTTCTTGAATCTTTTAATTAAATGCCCCTTTCAGAAAATATACAGTTCAGGCGCCTGATACTTTATCTTTGGTAAAATAGAAAAGGAAATTGATATCCAATCATAGTATAATACTCACCTCATGATATCGATAGAACGAGGAACGGGGGGGGGGCTCAGGCGTATATTTATGCTCTACTTTTGAAACACTCACTTTCTTTGCAGGAGAGGGGCAAATGTTCCCGGAATTCCATTGCTAGTATGATATCCCCGATGTAACTAACTATTCTTTGGTATGATACAGGAGGAAAGGACGGGGTAAAACTTTTGTATGATATAGTAAATTGTCTGTGCGTATCTGGTCGCCCATGCGGAACTCGGGCTCTAGTGTTCGTGTTCTATATGCCTGTAAAGCTGGTCCCGGAACGGAAAGATGCGACCCAATTTTCAAGACGGCTTTGGCTACACTCAATGTTGCCCTACGGTACGCTAAGTTTCACCGGGCAATAACCTTCCGCAAGGACCATCTCTTTGTCTTTATTTGGGTCTTGCCGACGTCTGCGTTGCCATGGCAGAACAACGCTGAGTTATCGGATTTGCCTTCGTGGCTATGATACCGCCGTACCTTCTAGATAGCCGTTTACTGGGGGGGGGGGGGGTACAGGGCAATCAAGCTCATTTACTACAGACTTGGGCTGTGATAGAAAAGCGACCCGGGGAAATTTGGGGATACCGCACACTGTATCTAGGGCAGATGTAGATTGCATAGCTATTTCTTGGGACTGAGTCTAGGAAAGTCCATAGCACAAGGGCCCTTGAGAGTCCTCGCCTGTGGCTTGTTCTTCCTATGGCTCGATTTTCTCTTCCATGTTTCTTCATAAGACAAGGTAGCGGATGACTCTCAGTAGGCCAAGGGATTATCCGGTGAAAGTCTGATTGACGCTTACCATAACTCTTTAAACACTTGCCCCATCTGGTATTGAGCTTATATATATAGTCCTGGCACTAACGTATAGTCAAGATGGTTGTTAAAATTAATGGGATAGCGAAACTCTAAATTCGGGAGCAAAAGCCCTAGCTGAAAGATGTTCATGGTGGCCGCGTGAGCTGTTTTAAATCCTCCGTATCTACCCCATCACTTCTGTTTAGCAAGATGTGTCTTTCGATTCCCCGGGCTAGTAGACGTGTGGTATTGAAGGATATAGTATTAGTAACTTAAAGTGTGTATCTCAAGCTTCTGCCAAAGATCCAAGAATATAGGGAATGTCCACCGTAGATGCTCTATAGACGAACGCCCTAATTAGGCATGAAACAAAAAATATACCGGCTCTATCCATAAACCGAATATCACATAGCAAAGAGAACTAATTAATAGAATTATGCCACGAGATCCTAACACCACTCTCACGGTTGCTAGTGCGTTCAACTATCAAACCCGATAGCATCGCCTCATAGTTTTATCGATACGACGTCACTTGCTGGTTACCTGCTATATACTAGCCACCAGGGCAATGTGCCTCGTACAGTGCGATACGACTTCTATGATACATTGAAAGTTTTGAGGGGCTCTTTACGAGATAGATAGAGATCTTCCGACCTTGGAGGCAATCCGGAAAAACTCTTTCCGGGATAGGAGCAACGTTGCATATAAATTGGAGGATGGGGTGGCGCCTTGTATTGAAGGAGATTAGGCTTAGTATTTATTGTCCTCAAGCACTGGTATGATAAGTGGTATGGGTGGTGCTTTGGTGCCTTGATCACGGTAGGCAAGAGCCGGGATGCCTAAACACTGTTACGGAGAACAAGGATTAGGCGAGGGGGCCCTAGTAATGGCCTACTTAGGGCGGTCTAACTTTAAAAAACAGACAGGAGAAACTAGTATGGTTTAACCTATAAAAGCCTAGAATAATAATAGACACCCCCAAAATAGAGATAGTCAAAATCATCCGCGAGTGATACTCCATGTTTATTCACAAAATTCTTCCGAGCGCCTATCCAACCAGCGCTATAGAAACCCCATATCTCCCGGCCAATCACTCCCGGTAGCGGCGACGGTAGCCTTAGCCTGTGTACGTTCGTCGCACAGCATCCATAATCAAATTCGCACTTCACCGGATGAGGCTATGGCAACCACACCTACGAGTACCGTATGTTGTAACCTGGCTAGATCATATCAACTTTGCCCATCACCAACAACATACTATCTCCCTACGAAATACCAACCTCTATCCATTCACCACAAGCAATAACAACAAGATGAGCGGCCAGCGAAGGGATAATGGGAGTAATACGGACGGGCAGGACCTTGTGCACTTACTCTCTGCCGAGCAGCGCGGGGAATTCATGATATTGGCGAGCACGATTGTCGAGAGAATGAGAAGGGGTATTGGGGAGGCGTTTGAGGCTGTTGAGAAGGGGGAAGTGCCGGAGAAGGCTGAGGTTGCTGTGGCTTCTTCTGGGGCTAGGGGGAAGGGAGGGGCGCAGAACCCAGAGGTGGGAGAGAAGAAGGGAGAAGCTATGGAGTTATTAGGTTTTGGGGATGCAGGAGCAGGGAGCGGTAAGCGAGGTTTGAAGAGTGGGGAGAAGGAAGATGGAGAGATGAAAGAGGTGTTGCCAGAGCCAATGGAATATACACCCCCACGGCCTCCTGCGGGGAAGAAAGTGGCGAAAATGGTGAGCTTGAGCAAGAACCCTTTAGAGGAGGATTTGTCGTCGGAGGTCGGGGAGCTTTCAATCACAGACACCAACCCCAGGGGGGAATCTCCAATCAGCCCCCCAGGAGAGGAATCCGGGGATGACTTGGGAGATGGGCCCCTCGAGGTACTGCACATATCACATCACGAGGGAGAAGACTCCGATGATGAGCTACAAATGCTCGCACCAGAGCCGATGGAATACTTTCCCGAAGCCACGACTAAGGAAACACAGAAAATACAAGCGCAAGTTGATGCTAGTGATGCCCCACTTGCGGGGTCTCCTGCTGTAGCGACTCCCCCAGTACCAGCAGCAGGGAAAACCCTTCCCCCAAGAAAGAGACCTATAGCTAAGCGCGCCATAACTCCTAAACTCTACAATATCCGCCGAAAGGCCCTTGCCTCGCACGACGAATGGGCCGTGAATGTCCTCCACCGCATCGGCGAAGCCCTGAAAGAACCAGGCGGCACTGAATCTACGAATGCCCGTCCTGGACCCCAAGGACAAGTCCTCAAGTGGCCAGAAATATACAAGCCCGTGCCCACACCCCTTACATCCCCACTTCCTCTCCGGTCCGCGAAGCTGGTCACTCAGGCTGTCCTCCTCCTTTTACTTTCGTTGGAGAGGTACGATGCCCGCTCACGTACCTTTTTATTAATACTCGCATCATCGCTGCGGGTTCCAATGGACGTAGTTATTGCGCTGGAGAGTGAGACTGCAAAGACACTGATTGCAGTGTCAAAGCAGATGAGCGCTGATGCGGAGTCTAAGAAGCGTGCAGATGAGGGGAGGTTTTCGAGGAGGTGGAAGGTTGGGCTAGCTTCCGTTGCGGGGGCTGCAGTTATCGGGGTCACTGGAGGGCTGGCAGCGCCTCTTGTTGCGGCGGGTATTGGGGGGTTGTTGAGTGGCGTGGGGTTAGGTGCTACGGCGGTTGCAGGGTATTTGGGTGCTGTTGCCGGGAGCGGGGCGATTATGGGGGCGCTATTTGGGGCATACGGGGGGAAGATGACAGGAGAAATGGTTGAGCGGTATGTACCCCCTTATGCGAATCGCACCTTGAGTGCGAGAGCTTACTGTGCTTAGATACGCCGTAGAAGTGAAAGACTTCGCCTTCGTTCCCCTCCGGAACAGCGACCCCCGCCTCCGCGTGACGATCGGCATAACCGGCTGGCTGACGGATCCCGACGAGGTAATCCTCCCTTGGAAAGCCTTGAATGAGAACTCTGAAGTCTATGCCCTCCGTTGGGAAATGGATGCTTTAATAGACCTGGGCTCCTCCCTCCAGGAAGTTCTGAAGTCCTACGCATGGTCGTATGTGAAACTCGAGATCATCAAAAGAACCGTTCTTGCATCTCTCTGGGCTGCGATATGGCCAGTTGCCTTACTCCGAGCAGCACGAGTGATCGATAACCCGTTCAGTATTGCAAAACATCGCTCCGAGAAGGCTGGTCAAGTACTCGCTGATGCGATTATTAACAAAGCCCAGGGAGAACGGCCAGTAACATTGATTGGGTTTTCGCTAGGGGCGAGGGTGATATATTACTGCCTCCAATCCCTTGCAGAGAGAGGTGCATACGGACTAATAGAGAACGTGGTCCTGATGGGTGCGCCAGTCCCTAGCTCTGGCGACACATGGGCTTCCGCGAGAACTGTCGTAGCCGGTAGGATGGTTAATGTATACTCGGAGAAAGACTACATCCTGGGGTTCCTGTACAGGACAAGTTCTGTACAATTCGGTATCGCGGGGCTCCAGCCCGTCAAAGTCCCTGGCGTTGAGAACTTGGATGTCGGGAACCGGGTTGAGGGCCATCTGAGGTACCGTCATATGGTGGGAGTAATCTTGAAAGAAATCTTTGGTCATGATGTGGATGTTGGTGAAGTTAGCAGGGAAGAAGAGGTTTTGAAGGCTCTTGAGCTGAAAGATGAACAGAGTGAGAGGGAGAGGAAGGAGCGTGAAAGGGAGGGTGGGGGGAGTGGGGATGTAGACGGGGAGATTGATAGTGCTCTAGAGAGGGCTGAGAGGGGGCTAGAGGAGAGGAAGATTAGGAGAGAGGAGGAAGATAGGAGGAAGGGGAGAGAGGCGAGGAGGAAGGAGAGGAAGAGGAGGGAGCAGTTTGATCGCCTTTGAGGATTTTTTTATTAGACACCTAGGGTGATGAGGGGGGGGGAAACGTGTTGAAGCAATATTGAGGGCTCTGGTTTATATTGGTAAGAAACCGAATAACTCCTGTATAGATTGAGCACTCTCTATACTGCGCAGTAGATGGAACTCCCACACGTCTATTTCTCTTAAAATTGTAAAACTACATTCAATATTAAGCTTTCCTGAGTGACACCCTATGAATTATGGCATGGAGTTCGGGCATGCATTTCCTACAAATTTGGAGACAAGCGTGGATTATCCCTAAGCATAAAGAGCGCTCTATTATAACCCGGAATGGGGGTCTGAGCCTTTCCTCTGCTCGTTCAGGAACACAAATTGGTTACTCGAGTATCATTGATTGCGAGTCCACTATTAGCGATGAATGAAGGAACGAATATCCTACTGACCTTTATCAATGCCGGATGTCTCCCTGGGTCCTCCCTTAGCATCCTCGTCACCATCCTGCCTGTATCTTCTTGTAGCTCAATCCTCCTTTGTGTTCGATACATTGTATCTCTTTTCTCCTCGTGTCTTCCCCCTTCATAGAGGAAGTTTCTTTGCCCCTCCAACGCCCATTTCTTCGACACCCAACTCCAATCTTTCTAGATACCATTCCCCCATCTCCTACACCAGTGCATATATATAAAGCCAATCCAGCCACTCTCACTTCACCTTCCGATAATCCCCCCCCCCCGAAAGGTCCTTCAAAACCCTATTGGTGAACCTTTCCCTCAGCCAAATTCTCCAACCAGTCTCTCCCTAACTTAGCCGCTTGTCTTTCAGTCCAGTACAACTAGTATGAAAGATCCTACATCATGTCATACCTCCCGTGCACACTCCCAGCCTGATATGGCTGCTGCTGGTGTGGCCGCAGGGGGGCTCACCAGCTCCGCATATCTAGCCACGCTCTGCTCCAGATACCCATTCGCGGGGAATGGACTCACGGCAGTACCAATATCACTCCCCATCTCGTAGTGCCCTTGCTGTGGCTGTGTTCCGTCCTGTTTTGGTATAATTGGGGTATGGTGAGGAAGCCGCCACAGGTGGTTTCTCGATGGAGTTTGCAGGGAGTTGAACTAAAGGGTGGCCGCCTTTCAGTTTAGTTTCGTGGAAGGAAGGGTTTGATGGTATGGCACGGAGTTGGGTTTGCTTAGGCTATCAGAAATGCGATCAGTGCGATAAGGAAGGCTCCACACCCATTCAACGGGAATTGACCCCAGGGCATCAACAACCCTAGACCTAGACCTACCCCCCAGCAAAAAAGTGGTTCGCCGAGCATTTTTTTTAAATGCTCGACTACTCCACTGCCCCCCGGATTCGAACTCATGATGGTCCCTGTTTTCAAATTAGCAGACCAGTCTCCTAAGCCACTAGGCCATAGGAACTGGCCGATAATACTCTTTCCTCTTGATCTCTTAACTGCTCCTTCTTTGGAAAATAGATATTTCGGGCTCTTGATACTTTATCCTTGGTAAAAGGGAATCAGTATCCAATGACTACCGGACAAAAACCAACCTGAATCAGTAATATCCCCGCCCCTTTCCCACGACAGCACCGGGAAAGCAGGACTCCGGCCCTTCCTTCCACTCATTGGAGCCCTCCAACCACATTACCGAAATCTCCGGTGGCGTTCAGACGATCCACCATTTGGCGTTATCTCCATGGTGAACCAGAGGAGAAAGAGCGCATGCTCGCACGTCATCCTTCTCTCCTCCTTGGAGATCACCATAATAGCTTCCATGACAGCCTTCTTCGCCTCAATAAAGACCATCAACTGCAGGATAGCACCTGTAGGGGAGTGGTGTACCTACTCCATCATTAATATTTACTGAAGATCTTGTGACCGTTTAAGTTACACAGGTGGGCGCTGAAGTGATGTCCGCCACCGCCATCTGTTGATCAGAAGCGAGGGGAGGATTTGGCAGACGACTTCTTTCGGAGCCTGGGAATTCGATTCACCGATGGATCTTTTGTTTTTGGGATGGACGTCACGACGGTAGATAGACGGGTGAATTTTCGGCCCATTATCTTTTCTTCTTCTCCCTTCGGCTTCGTCCGCCCAGCCTTGAAGGATCTCTAGCAACTAATCATACTAGATTTCTCGTAGGATGTTACTATCTGTTTAAATATTTGTTTCACTCTATAAACTGTTACGGAGATTTCGATTGGTTCCTCCCTATTCTTCTTGGTGTGCCCTGGTCGTGAATAGGCCCGATAGGAAATATGCGATCGGATTAGTGCGCTTCGAGTGAGAGTTGGTGATCAGAAGGTTCAGCGGAAATGGCTATCATACCAGGCCAACTATTTGGATGGAGCACTCACTAGCCTACCTTCCAGGTTTTAATTTAGAGCTCGGAGCGGTGACTTCCTAGAGAAGCCCCGGCCCAGAAAACACAGCAGGGGTGCCCAGCTTACCAAGACTACCCAAGCTTCCCTTAATCGAATTTTATCAAATTCTGAAGGCCAAAGCTCCGCTATTCGCGCGATTTAGAGATCTATTCTGTGCAAGGCGGGATTAGGCACCGGGAGTTGAATCCCCACCATCGTAGACGCCCTTCCAGATGCTTGTGGGAGTTCTAGGTCTCACATCCACCAGGTATCATAGCTTCGACTAACTCCCGAACACGAAAAAAAGTATTCACATGCCATACTATACTACGAAAACCCCAACCGCCGTATACGATATCGAACGCACGTCTAGTGAGAGATCCACCCTGCAGCACGTACGTTCCTTACACTACCAGCTTACCCAACAGCCTATTCCAGGCAGCCCCAGTATTCAAATACCTCATTGCACTTAGTACACACCTTCGCAATAATGTCTCTATAGGAAAAAAATTCGTAAATGGCAGTTGCCAGCTGCACATATACACCACAGGCCGCCACCCACCCTCCCACCCTCCCTCTAAACGCCGAAGAAGAAGAGGAAAAAAACGGGTGGAATAGGAAAACTCCTGCGGTAGGACGACTCCCGCCCTTTCGGTGATTAGGGCTTCTTCTCCGTTGCCCGCCGGCGATGCGAGAGCAAGCGTCATAGACCGCTATGTGGGAAATAGGTCCGTGGTGGAGGAGGCGAGGGCGGAGGAGAGGGGGAGCTTTGGGAGTTTTGGAAGCTTTGGTTTGCTCTGTTTCTTGGGAAGGGCTTTTTTTTCCCGCTCTACTGTTCAGAGGAGAATATCTGTGGCGAGGAAAGGTGGATATATAATGTTTATCGAAAGTTCTTGTTCTCGAGTGATTGGGTTTCAATTGCCTGGGGATTGGAGGATTGGATTGGATTGGGGAGGTTAGTGTTGGATGGGGATTTGGTGGATGACACGGGGTGTTATAGTATAGAAACCTTCAATGATCCGAATCACGCCAATCCGGAATAACATTTCTCCGCGTTTCGCCCACCGAGACGGAAGAGAGGCCGATGGGATGCTGGTTACTCTCGAGGGCAACAGTGGAAAACTAACGATCCACCAGCCGCCCTCAACACAAACCTCATCCCATCTACCGTATCATAGCCTCTCGCCATCATCACCACCCAAACAAAACTCTACGAGTACAATCCCGTCCGTCGCCACCATCGCACAAAGACTCAACCACGACCAAACAAACACCACCCACTACCGAAAAACCTAACAACCAATGCTCTCCCGAGCTCGCTTCCCCCACCTCCGCCGCCTCCTCGCTATCCCGACAACCCGACCCCACAGTACCACCCTAAAGCCAACCCCCTCACCCCCCCGCCTCCCCCCAGAAGCCCAAGAGGAATTCGAAGCCCTCCAAAGAGCCGCACGCGACTCCTTCAAGACTTCCACTACTTCTTCCGCCACTCCAGCGGTGGCTGATGTGAAGGCGGAAGATATGTTACACCCAGATGTAAGGCGCGGGGCAAAACCGGAGTTTGAAGGGGACGTTAATCCGAAGACGGGGGAGAGGGGTGGGCCGAAGAATGACCCGCTGAGGTATGGGGATTGGTCATTTAATGGGAGGGTTAGTGATTTTTGAAGTATCGAGGGGAGGGGGAGGGGGAGGGGGGCATGGTGTGATGGAGATGGGGGTAGGGTGGGTGGAGTCAGGTTAAGAGGTTTGGGGGAAGGAGGAGGAGGTGATTGAATCGGTGGAGGTGCGCTGTGCTATGGTGTGCTATGGCGGTGTTGTAATGAATTGAAACGGGTCCGCTCTGCTCGATTCTGACACTTACCAGCGCATTGCTACTTTGCCCAGTAGTATATGGATTGGGGGGGGGGGGGCTTCGGAGTTGTCTTCTGCTTCATATGCTCTACTGTCGATCTTCCAACTGTACAGTAAAGTAGATTTTTCACTCTCACGCTGCTTTGCTGTCTGCTTCCTTTTTTGAAAATAAAACGGGTCCGTCTGGCAGGGGACCTGCCATCCATCGACCAAAGCCACAAAAAGAACATTACCCCTACCGAGCATCACCGTCAAAACCACCCATCCGAAATTGAGGCGTACATCGCATCGCCGAAAGAGCCAAAAAATTGAAGGAACGTATGTATGTTATATTTCCCGACCCCCCAATACCCATCCCATCCGTCTACACCTATCAAAACCCCCAGGGAGATAAAAGTCTAACATCATCAAAGAAAGTACAGACAGATAGTAATATCCCGATAGGATATAAAAATATAAAGAATAAAACGAAAAAATCCACAAAGCTTTTCTTTCCCCTTCGCGCACTCTCGTTTATCAACGTCTCCCATTCTACAAGTCAAGTAGGTGGGTAGGTACCACTCTCTCTCGTCAAGAAAAAGAAGTTTTGGGTACAAAAAAAAAGCGAAATCGGAAAAACACCATTTGACGCCCAATAGGAACAAAGAAAAAAAGTAAGGAGAGAAAGTAAACGCTAAGCCCACAAAAAAAGGATAGAGAGAGGTGTTTGTCAAAATCAACGAAAACAATCAGCAAAGCACCGCTCCCCCGATAAAAAAAGGAACGCATGCCGGCTTCGCTTTTTGGATGAAAGTAATTAGTATGAGGATATCGTGTGTTGTTGGGTTTCTAGCCAACAGCCGTCTAAGGCAAGGTAGTGGAGAAGACGGAAAAAGTATTAAGGAAAGGAAAAAAAGAATGTTGGCTAATAGGAGGCTTTTTGCGCCGTTTCGCTTTATAACTTGCTCCCATCGTTCCGTCTGCGGGCCATCAAGGCAGTTCCAACCTTCGACTCGTTCTTCCGACCAAGCTTCTTGGAGATCCAGTCGCCGATTTCGACAATCTTCTCCATGTCCACGTTGGTCCTGACACCGGTTCCTTCTAGGCTATTTGAAACGTTAGCATTGGCATAGTTAAAGACAAAAGATGGAACAGAAAGGGAGACGAACAAATAGACCAAGTCTTCTGTCGCAACGTTGCCAGTAGCACCCTTGCTGTACGGGCAGCCTCCTAGACCTGCAACACTGCTGTCGAATGTCCTGATCCCGGCTTCGAGAGCCACAAGGCAGTTTACAATTGCCTGGCCGTATGTATCGTGGAAGTGTGCTGCCAACTTCTCGGCGGGGATGCCACGATCCTTGATCAGATAGTTGACCAATGTTCCGATGGTACCAGGGGTGCCAACACCGTTGGTGTCACCGAGCGATACTTCGTAGCAGCCAAGGCCTAAGAGGCCTTCTACTACTTCGGCTACCTTCATGGGAGATGTAGGGCCGTCGTAGGGGCATGCAATGATCATTGATACATAGCCGCGGACTCTGACGCCGTTGTCCAAAGCCTTCTGTACGACAGGTCGGAATCGCTCAAGGGACTCTGCGATAGAACAGTTGATGTTCTTCTGTGAGAAACCCTCGGATGCGGAACCAAAGATGGCGATTTCAGATGCGTGTTCCAAGACGGATACTCCGGTGTTCGAGGTGGAATGGGCGATGAAGTCTGTGAGCCCCTTCATGTTGGGCGTGAGGTATGAGTATGTTACACCTGTTGGTGCAGTTGGTGGGTCCGATCGAAGGTGTTTCATGATTTCGGGCGTGTCTGCCATTTGTGGTACCCATTTTGGGCTTTTCCGGGTTAGCCTAGGGCCGCCGCTAAACGGTGGAAGGAAAGGGATAAAATACCTGACGAAGCTACCAGCTTCAATGTGTGTTAAGCCTGCTGAGCTCAATTTCTCTAAGAGCTCGATCTTAGTGCTTGTGGGCACTACTCCCTTTTCGTTCTGGAGCCCATCTCGTGCCCCAACTTCAACAATCTTCACAACGCCGGAATGCTTGGACAAAGGATGGTCGACAGTCATCTTGTGTGTATACTTTTCGGTAGTATTGTTTGTGGTGGTACGTGTAGTTCTAGTTGTGGTAGTAGGGGAAGAGGTGGTAGAGGTAGTTGCTGTAGTGTTGAATCCTCTAGATGCTGGTTTAAGATGCGAAGGAGCGTGGGAATAGCCGAAATTCCGTGAATGCTGATAGCAGATGTGCCTTGGGCGGGATAAAAAGGAGAGTTTTTGCAGCTTGTGCTTCGGTTTGGAGATGTGCGGCCTGAGTGGATGAAAAAGTGAGAACGAGGAGTGGAAACGGCGGGCATAATAAGGGCGCAAAGACCCTGTACGCAACACGTTATTCATCCTCCACGCGATCGATTGGGTAATAGTGTATGCGTCCTTCGGCCTTTGACGAAATTCTAGAAGCTTGCGAACAGGTGGCCAAAATAGCAATGACCGGGATATTTCCCGCAGCACAATAGCCCAGCAGTTGATAATGGTGCTGTGCAACCCTAAGTACTCCCGCAAAACCGGATAAGACACTTTTCCCACCGCGGAGACTGCAGCGCGAGCACCACACTGCTCGCCCTCTACCTTTCCAAAGACCCCGATATGCGGATGAAATAGCTTTCTCGCAGGGGTGCAGGGTAGTGGAGCAGATTATGTCGATGCAAGTTATCGCAACGGGAAAACCGATACGGTATCGTTTAGCTACGATAAGAGAATGATAGTGGGGTTTGCGAAAGAGTGTGTGGGCTGGCTAATACGGTAGGAATGCGGATGAATGGAACGGCGTGGAAACACGGACGGTACCGTATCCCTTCGTCTAGCCGAATATCGTCAGGATTTGCAAGAATTTCCACTCTTCCCACCCCCTGTCGAGAAGGCAGGTTTGCCCAAGAAGGATGCTGGTTTAGAGATGGTCTTCCCCCTATTCTGCTCGCTGTCACTCGCTTTCCTGGTATTCCGATATCCCACCAATAGGGGGAGTTTCGTGCGACCGAGGGAGGTTGTCAGTAGCAACTGCGTGAGATGAGAGAAGATGGAAGGCGAGGGTTTTTGAAGTTTACTCGGTGCCTGTAATCTTAGCTGCTTAGCCAGCGACAGTGGAGCAGACTTGGAGGGATGGATGGGGAGAGTTGGTTGGGGATGTTTGAGGGTCCTGATTTGCAGACCTATTCCCTGCGAAAGATAATAAGCTCGGTTGTGTTTACAGTTGCCCGCCCCCCGCCTTCTTGTTCCTATGACACCAAGCTGAAGCCTAAAGATGTTGGGGCTGCTATTACGGTAATACTGGTATCACTCGTACCGTTATGGGTTCGTAAGACGAAACACAACAAGATTATAATGCAACAGGCCCCAACACTTTGTAATGTATAAGCCCTGCTAAGTTATTCCTCTCTTTTCGTTGCCTTCCACAACTCTATTGGTGGAATATTTCCTTTTTGCCCGTTTTCATTCCCTCCATTTCGTAATAGCGCAGGTAATACAGCACACTGTCGGCACCGTATAATAGTGATGATGATGATGATGATGATGATGATGATAGCTTCGCTTGGGAAGCTGCGAGACAACAGTGATATCATATCATATGAGGGTAGCACTGTACTGGTGTGGTCATACCGGTACTCGAGCGATACGGTAGGTTTGCATCTTCCTCTCTTGTTCCCCTCCCCGGACTCTTCCCCCTCTCAGAGCCTCATTCTGATCCCTTCTCTCCCACTTCCCGATTCCTTGTCCCTCGGCAATCACTCCCTTACTGCCTTCCCCGTTGCCTGGTCCATGTCACAACAGAGCGCAAACCACACACAATTTGCCTTGCCCTTTCACTGGCCGATAATCTCTGGTACGTTTACTGAATGATCCCAAATCGCGGAAGAATTGATTATTATCCCTCATAATCACAATATTTCCTTTGCCATCTAGGCTCCCTCTCTTCTCGAGCGCCCTCTGTGCCGAATCGCCGAGAAGTCCAAGTACCGGTGTGATACTGCTATCGTGTTCAATCATGTTGCCGTGGATGAGACGGTAACCACAAGTTCCCAGGTAGTCTAAGGGCGTAGAAAGCGTGATGATATACCTGTAACTTAAGCGGTAAGATTGAAAATTTCCACACTTTTAGATCGAGGGGTCCATGCACATTTTCCTGTGCATCGCATAATGCCGCACCGTAAGAGCACTGGCAGTGTACTCGTACTTGTAGAATGTACCGATCAGGAAGACAACCATTACTGACTGCAACACTCAGAGTGATTTGGTTGAAACTAAACAGACAAAAGTTTCGTATGAAAAAAATGAAAAAGAGAGGAGCCCGAATTTGGGGAGGATAAGTGATGGAAAGTATCTTTCTTATCCTTACACTCCTTCAATAGTCGTGGCAAGAGGAATATTGTGGAGGAAAAGTAGAGGGGGGCTTGCTAGTGTGATTGTGTAATCTGGTGAATTGATAATCAGTGTCTCTGTCCTAGAAGATTTCTATGCCATCATACCCAAACGACATGGCAAATAGTACTGTGCTAGATGATAGACCGGTAGATGACATGGTGACACTGACTCCCCTGCCGGAGCTCCCTCCAGCCTCTACTCGAGTACTCGTACAGTCCGAGATGGCATAAGGTACCGTGCAGCCGCATGTTATGCACAGAAAGATGGCGGCTCGGTGCGGCACCATGTGTTGGTGAATGTTGGTGTAAAGTGGCCCGTGGGTTATTCCAGCGTCACAAGGCAATTGGGCAACGGAAAAACACTTTCTCCATTGCGGGGGGGCGGTGGGGAGTAGGGGGCATGGCTGAGAGATCACATTGAGAATTGCCCCTCATTGCTTCCACTCTTTCCCCGCCGTGGTACAACAAAAACTCACAATCCAAACCGCTAGAACCCTCCCCCCCCCCACTCCCACCAACATCCAATACCATTACCTTTCCCAACTGGTCCCGCAGTACCTTAGGTTCCATCGTCCCACATCCCACTTCTCTGTCTCAAACTTTTCTCCAATCGCCTATCCCACCACCTCCTCAGGCACTCACCTCATCTCATCTCTCCAGGGGCGGAGAAATACCGGCCCAGTCTCATCCCGGGTACATCAATCCTGTCAATCTACGTGGTTACCACGTGCGATCCGAAAGAAAATCGATAACAGGGAGATTCCCCTTCCCTCGCCTTGACCGCTTTTGGTCCTTGGGTGGTTTAGTTTTCCTCACTGTCGGTCGGTTTTTGGAGTTCGGCGTTTCGATAATGGCAGATAAGGCCGAAGCACCGATGCTCGAAGCCCTTACAGCATCTAAGAAGACCACTCCGATCCAACCCAGTAAACGATACGTGGGTCAAAGGACTGCAGTAGAGCTCAAGAAGGTGCAGAAGGACACCAGTGGCATAGAGATTGATGCAATCCAGCGTGAGTCAATATCCATATCAAGCTTCCTATTGAAGGTCATCCGAGCTCGTTTTTGCGTCTTTTTTTTCCATCTTTTTTTAACCCCTTGCTTACCGTTTCCACACGGCACTAGCATCATCAAGGCCACGCCGGGAAGCCAGGGCAATAAACCAGATACCGTCAGAAATCCTGCAGGACAAGGACTTGAATGAAGCCATCACCCTCCTTCCTGAAAACTACAATTTTGAAATCCACAAGACAATATGGAACATCCGGAAGCACGGCGCAACCCGTGTAGCTCTACAAATGCCGGAGGGCCTGTTACTATTCGCTTGCACCATCGCAGACATAATAGAGACCTTCTGTTCCGGCACCGAGACTGCCATCATGGGCGACGTTACATACGGCGCTTGCTGCATCGATGATTTCACAGCGAGAGCTTTGGGCTGTGACTTGCTCGTGCACTATGCCCATTCCTGCCTGATCCCTGTGGATGTTACGGAGATCAAAACGCTATATGTGTTTGTCACCATAGGGATTGACGAAAAGCACCTCACGGATACCTTGGTACGGAATTTCAGCCCCGGGAAACACGTAGCACTGGTGGGCACCATCCAATTCAATGCAGCGATACACGGAACGAAGGAGGAGTTAGAAAAAGCAGGGTTCAAAATCACCATTCCCCAAATAACTCCTCTATCAAAAGGTGAGGTCTTGGGGTGCACATCTCCACGGATACCCTCCTCAGTCTCGTCAGAGAAGGGAGGAGTAGACGCCTTAGTCTACGTCGGCGATGGCAGATTCCATCTCGAATCCGCCATGATACAGAACCCCAAACTCCCAGCCTACAGGTACGATCCCTACAGCCGCAAATTCACCCGAGAAACCTACAACCATCATGAGCTCCACAGCCTCCGTCGGGACGCCATCTCCACCGCCAAACGGGCCAAGAAGTTCGGACTTATCTTGGGGACCCTTGGCCGCCAGGGGAACCCAAACACACTATCAAATCTAGAAAGCAGACTAAAAGAACTCCAAATCCCATACGTAATACTACTACTATCTGAGATATTCCCTGGTAAATTAAAACTTTTCGAGGACGTGGACGCTTGGGTGCAGGTGGCCTGCCCGAGGCTTAGCATCGATTGGGGATACGCATTCCCAAAACCTCTGCTGAGTCCGTATGAGGCCACTATCGCGCTCGGGCTGCGAAAAGAAGATTGGAATGAGGCACAGGGGTATCCGATGGATTTTTACGGCAAAGAGGGACTTGGGAGGACGAGGAAGGGGGAAAGTCTGCCTGGGCTGCCCTAGGGGAAGGTGCTTCTAGACGGGGGCGCCGGGGGGGGGAGGGGGACGTTGTATCATAATAATAATAGTACCACAGCTCGAGCTTCAACAGTATCGTTTCGTCATTATTCTACCGCCATCCATCCTGTTGCTCTATTATCTGCCGCTGTTCACCCCCTCACGATATTGTACGTGGGGGTGCCCACTGCACGCCTAGAGCGAGAGCCGTTGCTAAACCTCGGATCCCAATTCATGGCACACTACCGCACCACCTCGGCGGCACAAAAGCCCGTCCTTGACACAATTACGGACGCACAGCGAATGTATATTCAGGCAACCCAGATATTTGCGCTGTCTCCTCACCTCCCTCCTCCCCTCCATGTCCCGGGGCTGAGGTATCATACGACCATTACTAGTACACCCCAGTCAACTCGGGCGATTGAGAGGAAAAAAAGAAAAAAGAAAAAAAGTGAAAATAGTGACAAAAGAAGTTCACGAATTCTCACTCGATATATCTTGAAGGCATTATTATAATATTATTATTAATAATAATTATTATTATTATTGTGAATGATACTCTTTCGTTTTCGCTTATTTATCCCCCCCCCAACCCCTTTCCCACGCTCTCCACGCTCTGCACTGGCTAGCTAGCCCTACCGTTGCAGACATATTCTCCCGATACGGGGGTTTGTGAGGATGTGTGGTGGGCTGGGTGGGGAGTGGTGTGCTAGGGGGTGTCGGAAGGGTTTTCGTTCCGCGTTGGGTTCTAGTATCATAGGGTGGAGGGTCGATTTGGCATTCATGGTGCTATGTTATACATAGGAGGGCAGGTGTCATGGGCAGATAGCAAATCGGGTTAAGGCACGAGTTTACTCCGCTGCGTTGCACTGAATGGGCGAATGGGGATAAATAGAGGAAAGGAAAAAAATAAAAATGCGAATATACACCCAACGCCACCACCAGCCCATCCCATCCCATTCCTAAGTCCTAATTCCGTCCCCCGAACCCAACTGTAAAGAGCCTCTCCCCATAGAATAAAAATAAAACTAGACAACAGCTCTCATAGTCTTAGTCCCCACAAAGCCCCTCCTATTCCTCCCCGTCCGCCCTCTCGTAAGCCAATTATGTTTGAGCGTCTTGGCCAATTCGTCGATAGCTTCTTGAGCCTCGTCCTCTGTTAGGACACTGCTGAGCACGCTGATGCACTGTAGCATGCGACTGGCATTATGCGTGATGTCGCTCTGTGAGACTGAAAAGTCTAGTTGAAGTTTTGAGAACAGTACTACATAATATATCACCTATTAGTACTCTTTTTTCTTTCATCCTTTCCCCCCTCTCTAGCTCGCTCGGGGACGTACTGCGTAATCTAGCATGCAATGGCAATATAACATTATCCCGAAAACTAACCAACACCAGCCTCCTCACGTCAAAGTGCGGTAAGAGGCCGAAGAATTCTGTGGATTCTTTGGCGGAGAGTGTACCAGTGCCTTTGAATTCCTGCTGGAGTGGGAGGAAGACGGCTTCGAAGTAAGGGAGGATGTTCCCGAACAGGAAGCCCCAGACATCGACTAGTTTTGGAATGAGTCTTTCGTCTGGAAGAGTGAGTAGGGTGGGATCTAGGGTTAGCATGCCGGTGTCTAGGAGGTCACGGACGTCATCTAATAGTTGGCCCGAGGAGCGGCGGTCGTAGCAGCGTTTTATGTGGAGCCTAGATATCAATTAGTTAACGGTTGTGAAGGGGAGGGAAGGGGAGAAACTTTACACTACTAATTTATTCAAATCTTCAACTGTATTTCTCAATGGTTCCCCATCGAATAAACCAAGAACTCGACTGCGTAGCACCGTCCAAGCATTGTCCTGCCCAATGACTGACCCACCAGCCCCGAACCCCTCTAAAAACGCATCATCCCAACTACTCCCACCCGTAAATCCCTTCCCGCCCTTACCCCTCACCCCGATGTCTATGCCCGTAATAGTCTTCTGCAAATCTGCCTTCGAACTATTCCCAAACACCGCGGAATTGGGCGACGATGGACCAAAGCTGTACAATGATGACCCATCCGCCGAAATGGCTTTGCTATTCGATGCGGAGGACGAGAACGTATGATCTTTATCCCTTCTCGGTCGTAGGAAATGTGACTTATGCGAATGCGAGTGGTCCTTCTGCTGCGCTGGAGGACTAGAAGAGTATCCTTGGAACGATGCGTACTGAGAGTGCAAGTCTTGGGTAGACGCCGATGCCAGTGCGCCAATAGAGGAACTATGCATAGAGCTAAACGACGGCTTCCGTTCCCCGCCAGCGCCCAGTGCTGCTGCGATCGCTGCGGCGGAGGGAGTCAACCGTGGCATGGGGGACGATATTGCGGGGAGTTTATTAGGGCTGGGAGGTGGACGTAGCGCTTTATCCAGCGCTGGCGTGCCTATTCGGGCTGGTTTTGAAAAGATCTTCATTTTAGAGTCCTTCTTGGCGGGTGGAGGGGTGTAATTTAACAGCTGAGGTATTTGGTGTTGTGTTGGTTGTTGCTGGGGTGCTGATGGTGGTGGGTGCAGTGTTGCATGTGGTGGGGGGGTGGGCGGGGATTCGTGGGAGAAAGCGGCGTTTGCTACTGCAGAGGATATAGCGGAAGAAGTAAGCGGTGGTGATGTGGGTGACGGGGCAGTTGCAGAACGCTTGCGCTGCGATGCCTGCATCGCGTATGCTGCTGGTACCTGTGATGAGGGTTGGGTTTGCAGTTGGGGTTGTGTGGATTGCGAGCGAATTAGGGTTGGTTCGAAAAAGCCTTGGACTCCTGCTGCCACTGGTGAGGTTTGTGTTATGGGGGGAGTGCTCGGGGGGATCAGCTTAATTGTTGAAGTTGAAGCATTTGGATTTGTCGCTGTCAACTGGGAAGATGTCGAGGAGTTTGATGAGGATGAGGGAGATCGTCCGTGATGAGGAGCACGGTGAGGAGACCGGATTGCCGGACGGCGGCCCTGCATGCCTTGCATGGTTTGGAGATATCCGTGGTTGAGGAGTAATTTTTTTGTTGTTTCACGCGATGATAGTGTTGATGTTGTGATTTACCGCGTTTTGGAGATCAAGATCTAGTGTGTGCGGGGGGAGGGGGGCGTTTGAAGCCAGTAGGCAGCCCAGCTGTCCTTTCGTTGGTTAAAGCAAGTGTCTTGCGAGCGGATTAGTTCTATCTAACTGTGTTGTGGGGCTGATGTTTGATATTGTCATAATAGCGCGGGCAAAAGAACTAAGCCGGGTAACCGCTCGAACCACAGATTAAGTTAATTCTGCATTCTGCGGCCTGCAATGCACGTCTAGGGCTGTCAGGAATGCATCGGAGCGATGAGCTGGTGTGTATTATAAATGGAACCCATCTTTGGGTTAAGTGAATTCAAGCCTTTGGTGTCTGGGCTCTCGATTGGCCCTGTGGCGTATGATCTCCGCTTGGCAAATGATTTCTTCATGCGGCCTCACTCTCGCTGGGCTTCATCTCCCACAGTGAATGTATTGCTAACCCTGGTACCGCAAACTAACCCAACACCTTATTTTATCACGAGTAAGCCACAAACCACCACAGAGTAATTATAAAAAAGCTAGATACCCTTTTATTCCCCCTATGCATTGACCAAGACCATGGATCTCTAACTTATGTATTCCCGCTCTTGGCGAAAACCTCCATTGCCCTTTCAAAAATGTCCAACCCCTCGTTCATAACCTCTTCCTCAATGACTAACGGAGGGACAAATCGGGCGGTATTGGTTCCGGCTGTAATAAACAGTAACCCCCGTTCCCTGGCCTCCTTCACCAGGTTTGTGGGATCTCTAGTCAACTGAAGTCCAAGGATTAATCCTCTACCCCGGACCTCAGTTGCCACCTCTGGATATTTATCCTTAATCGCTGTCAGCCGCCTTACGAACGTCTCTGACTTGGCTTCGACTCCTTTAAGGAGAGATTGCTCTGACAGCCTGCTAAATACATGATGCCCGATTCGGCAAGCTAGTGGGTTCCCGCCAAAAGTTGTTCCGTGGTCACCGGTCACGATCTTTTCTCCAACAAAGTTGTTGACCATGGTTGCGCCAATGGGGAATCCGTTACCAAGTGCCTTAGCCATGGTCAGGATATCGGGGTGAGCCTCCTTGGGGAGGGACTGGTGAGCCCAGAGGTCTCCGGTTCTACCCAGCCCACACTACAGTCGTGTTAGTAACCATGCGTTTGTGGCTACGAAGTCATAATACCTGAATCTCGTCATAGATTAATACAGCCCCAACCTCCCTGCACCTCTTGCTTAATGCAATTAGAAAGTCTGGAGATCCAACATTGACACCACCTTCTCCCTGGATTGGCTCGACAATGACTCCACAAGTCTCCTCAGTAACCAAGTCATTAATCCCGGCCACGTCGTTATAAGCCCCGTATGTATACCCCGGAACCATCGGGGCAAAGGGTTTCTGGTACTTTGGGTTAGGTGTAGCCGAAAGTGCACCCATAGTCCTGCCATGGAACGAGTTGGCAAATGAGACTATGCCGATCTTCTTTTCCCCACCAATCACTTTCCCAACCTTTCTCGCAAACTTGAGCGCTGCCTCATTCGCCTCCGAGCCAGAATTGCAGATAAACACTTGTGAAGCATTGTAGAATGCGCCGTGCTCTTTGGTTTTGTTGACAAGCAATGAAGCTAGCTCTCCAGTCCAAGGGTTATGGTACAAATTCGAAGTATGAATGACTTGCCTCGCCTAGAATCATTCGCCCACAAGTTAACTCCCCACAACAAGCGCAGCAAAGAACGGAACATCGACACGAGCCGGACTGAACAAACCTGGTCGAAAATTAGGTTGCACAAGTGCTCATCTCCATGACCTAAAGAATTCACGGCAATCCCAGCCGTGAAATCAATGTACTTCCTGTTCTCCATATCATATAACACACTCCCGACCCCACGGACAAACATCTGCGATGGGCGTACATAGGTCTTGACCATATAGGGCTCCTGCTTGGATAGCAGGGACCCAGTAGCAGAGTCAGCGGGGGGGTCATAATTGGGCAATAGCTGCTCGTGCTAGTGGAATTATTAGCCCTCTCAGCACCCTTTTCGATCCGGATGCTGCAGCATACCGTTATCTCATCCTTGACAGATTTGGGAAGATTGGGAGCCGAAGCGAACCCGCGGATAATTGGCGTCCGGACGAGCGAAGCACGGAATAGTTTGTGGGATGCTTGTCGGAGAGCCATTGCGGTTAATTGAGTTCGGAGAGGGGTGAAGGGAAACGGCGAGAGAGTAGAGAATGGGAGAGAGGGAGCAAGAGGAGAATATGTGGTATGTGTCACCGTCTGACTATGATACCGATTTTTTTCTTCTCCCTCGCTCAGAGGCCTGCCGCTGCAGGGATATACGGTAGGTTGCATCTGCCCGCACCGTGGAAAAAAGGCTCGCCCCGCATTCGGGAGGGTAACCTATCGCCTAGATATAAACCCCAAGCTCCAATAACTCTCATCCAAGCTCCCCCAAAACAACCACCGCCCCCGAAACAAACACCACACAGCTCGGTAAGAAATTTCCAATCACACATTCCTAATCTACAAGAATACTGAGGGCTGACTTGCTGATTTTGCATAGACCTAAAGTTAGAAGACAAACCTATGGCATTGTTCAGATCTGCTATCAACTCTTGTATGTTTCTCCCATCTATTCAGTAATCCCCGCTAATTTAGTAGTGTACTCGAGTACATGTCAGCCAGGGCACTTGTTGGGAACCATACTGGGCATTTTATTGGCGGGAATTTCACAATGGCAGTCGCATTCTGTGTTATCTGGGATAGTCGTTCTGGACGTCGTCATTCCAACGAAAACATAGATACCAGATTCGACCGCCTGGAAAAAAAGATAGACGAGAATGGCCAGAAAAGCCATACCCGTATGGGCCGTATCGAGGGGGCGCTTAGGAGGTCTGCCAAGATGTCAAAGATTTGGGAGCAGAGGTTCTTGACTCTTAGTCTACCGTAAAAACTTGAATAATTGGACGGTCTGCTATGAAGTCCAGAATTCCCTTCTCTGGAAAGGGGGCAAAAACGCGGCAAAAACACGGCCCCTTTCCCCCCTCCGAGACAGAAAAAAAAATAAAAAATTTCTTGACCTTACTAGGAGAGGAAAGTCCAATGACATAGCACACCGTCCAATTATTCAAGTTTTTACGGTATTTGTAGAGATGGCTCGTTATACTATTAAGGCTTTGTCTGACGAGAAAAAGCCTATGCTCGCCTGGCTCAAAGGACTAAAAGAATGTCAGGAATCCAGCCAGAATTTGAAGGACTGCCGTCCCCGCCCTCGCGATAAATCTCGTGATGAATCTTATGATGAGATTTAGGTCAAGTAAGCTGCCTAGTTCTCTCCTATATAGACCGCATAACTGATTTATAAAGATATAGCAACTTTGTTGGCTTTTCTACTACCGTCCACCTATTTGGCATCGTCAGAGGGTCGAAAATAGACAATAGTGAATAGACGAGACCGCGTAATGTTGTTGTTTACTGTGGGTGGAACGTTTAGTATAGATTAATAGGATATTAGCGGAAGGAAGAACGACCGCAATTATTGAAAATGATTTGATCTTTGAGTGTGGTTTTTCTTCTCATTTATCTCTTGTCTTCTGAGCCTGCTTTGATCGTCTGAAGGTCTCTTGCCAAATGCCCATAAAAGAACGCCTGGCCCGGAAGACATCCAACAGTATGATACCACCAAGGCCGGAAAGTGAGATAGGCCAGTCCCACAGCGAAATAAGGTGGGCCTTATCTGACATTGTGGAAGGAAGGGATTGGTGAGTTGGGGAAGGGAATTGAAGATAGGGTTTTTGAAGTGAAGGGAGAAGAGGTTGATGATGTGAATACTGGGCAGACGTACTTATTTAAGCGTATTAGTTTCACACTGCTGAGATGGAAGCTGTGATATAGGCAAAGTAAATATTATTATCTCTACCAACCAATCAATCATATTGAATCTAATATTACACATTACAAATCACCCCCGCTCACTCGCCTTCAGAGCTTAAACAGTGCCTCCAAGCCTCCGAATATCCCTCCCAACACTCTCAACTCCGCGCAACAGGGCAGCATACTTCTCCACAAGCCCAACCATATCCGCCCCCGCAGCACCATACCTCTCCAGTTCCCCTTCAGCAACCCTCTTCCTAGCCACAAGCCGTAAATTCGTGTCCGTCAAATGCACCCTGTAATTATCTAGTGCGCCAATAGCCTCCTCATCATATACCTCACCCAGCACATCAAACCGCACAACCCCAACCTTCCCACGCATGCTCTCCGCAAGCAGCCCCAAATACGTTGCTTTCGCTAACGTCCCCTTCTGCAACGCCCCGCATGCGCCCCCGTCAGAAGCGGAATGTGAGAGTGTGCGCAAGGAAAGGGCAGCGTAACCATCCACCACTTCGAGAATTAGCCTGCCCAGCCGGCCCCGCTGCGCAACGAGCGATTGGTGATTGGAGAATATCTGTGTGCGTAGGCGGGCGGCGTTGGCCGGGAGGTGGTCTATCGCTATCGCTGTCTCTACCCCCGCCGTCCCCCCTCCCGCACCTAGTTGTTCGGACTGGAGAAGTGAGACTAGGTCTTTGGCGGACCGGTCTAGGAATGCTGAAATCTCGTGCGCGATGGGTTGAATGTTGTCATGGAAAACACCTAGCGCTTCTGGCAGGCCTGCACTTGTGCTCTCCGTGCTGGTAGGGGAGGTGAGGAGGTCGAGGACCTCCGAGAGGTCTTCCGGTAGTTGCCGGGAGCGGAGGGTAGTGTGCTTTAGGGAGTTTTGGAGTAGGTGTTGTTTTGCTAGTTCGGCTCTGTAGGTGCGGAGGGATTGGTCCAGGGTTGAGAAGGTTGGGGGTTGTGAATGGTGCGAGGGTGGGGGAAGGGGGCGGGTGCTAGCATCCGGGTTGAGGTGATTGGTTGTTAGGTCTGTGTACAGAGTTGAAAAGAGGGGGTTTGCCGAGAGGGTTTCTGGGGGGATTGGGGGGAGCATTGCTGTGGTTGTCGTGTGGTGTTATGTTGGGTTGAAGGTTGGAGGATACAGTCACCACCGGGGATGGGGAAACTGGACGGGAGACGAACAGGGATTAATTACTACTTATGTTGAGCTGGGAAATATGATTGATAAGATAAGATAAGATAAGATAATACAACCAAGGGTCGACGCCTATGATATAATCGGTCAAGCGCCATCTGTTCCGAAGAAGGAAAAATAGGTCCAATATCCTTCACCAAAAAGGTCAACCAACGTCCTCCAAGACAACCTTAGTTTAGCAGAAACCCCATCAGTTCGTCTCACTGACATTGTGATGCAGACCATCGCCCGTCGAGCGATATCGTCGCTAGTCCCCTTATCCCGACGAGCACTGCTATATAGACGCCCTCGACCAAGCTCTTCCGTACCTACAATAAGACGCTTCCACCTCTCCCGGAATGCGTTCAGTAGTTTAGAGACTTCCCCGATTTCACCGGCAGAATTACAAACCGAGAAAATACCAGCTAGCGCCTTAATTTCCCCTGACCCAACGCAGAGAACAAGCGAGGATATTCAAGTCACGGAGGGGGAGTCGGTCTACGCTACGGAGCCGGTGGCAGAGAGGGTTGTCGCAACGGAAACAGGAGGGGATGGAGGCAATGGAGATTCTGATGGCCGGCCTCGATCACGGGGCAGACCGGTAGGTATGAAGCGACGGGTGGCGGTGAAGCCAAGGGATGATGCGATTTTACCGTTGAAGCTTCCGGAGTGGTTTGTGGATCAGCGGGTCAGATTGCTGGAGGATGAGGCTGCTCCCGGCCCTAAAGCTGTTATTACTTCCAGCGCATCGGGATATGTTCCTTCAACCTTACCAGGAGCCTCGCTAGATCCTCCCCCACCTGATACTCCTCCTGAAGATCCAAATAAGCAGGCATCGACACGCTACCTGCTGGAAGAGAATGTGTGGAGGGAAATTGTGGCGACTTTACGGGCCGGGTTGACGTCGCCAAAGCGTTTGTCGTCTCACAGTCTCGCCGTGATGAAATCGCATTGCATACTTCACAGTCCTATTGGCGGGAGTGTCTACCAATTAGATGCTATAGTCAACAAAGTGGCTCAGGACGTGGGGGCGGACGTGATTAGGATTGACCCACTAGATCTTGAGGAATTGCTTGGAGAGTCCGTTGGAGACTCACTATTGGGTTGGTATACTCTGCTCTTTGATCCCTTGAGAGACTCTAAAGCCTCTATAGGGACTTCCTCGCCGATTTCATCGTTTTCCATCCGCTCTTTAGGGTACGATATCTTTGCTCCAAAGGAGAACAAAGATGGCGAAGAACCAGCGGAGGGAGAGGAGGAGGAGGACTATGAGGAGGAGACTGAACCACAAGAAACAATCATTCCTGCTCAGCAGGTAGCTCTGAATTGGGCCCAATGGATCCAGCTATTAGGATCAGGAAAAATTCCAGTGTTTGCCTCCCCTCTCTTCTCCGTTACGGCCCCACCGGATCCGGAACAAGCTTCTGAACAATCCATCGAGAGAGCGAATGAGCAAAAGATATGGGGCATTCTTGAATCTGTGCTTTCAGCCAATCAGATCAAACGAACAAAAGGACACCCAATTAGTGATACCGAATCCTCAGAGGCGTCAAAGGAGAAGGAGGCGCCACCGAATCAGAAAACCATCATCCATGTACGGGACTTCCGTGAGCTTGAGCAAAACAACTCTGGCCAGGCAATACTCCGAATATTCTATGAGGTAATATTGAAACGGCGAAGCAATGGAGAAAATCTAGTAGTTATTGGCACTTCTTCAGCAGAAGAGGGAGTTGAGAACTACCTCACAAAATCCGGCATATTAACAGCACAACTACAGTCCGGTAGCTCCTTCGAGAGAACTATTATCGTGCCCGCTCATCCCCTAAACCCAGTGTATCGCGACGACAGGATGGCCCGCTGCCGAGAAATTAACATGCGACATCTAGGTGATTTACTACGTAGGAAGAGTGGGGAAAACGGACAGTCGGTAACAATGGAGCATTTGCCGGTCGGCTTGAAAGTGGAGAATGAGTTTGAGACCGCTGTTCCAAGTGCTAGCACCAGCATATGGAATTTTGAGCACGTTCATCGGCTTTGCACGTTCATACTGGGCGAATTGAACGGGAGGACGTTGGTTACTCGTCATGACATTAAGCAAGCTATCGAGGTCCTAGATCGTAGCGATGCTGCAAAGGTTGAGTGGGCTGTGGCTACCGATCGAGCGGAGCAAGAGTTGGCGGATATGATGAACGAGATTGAACAGGATGAAGCGGAAAGGGTCGCAGCACTAGAAGGAAAGCCGTTGAGGAAGAAGCCCAAAATACCTAAGAATTGCACTGCGCACGAGAAAAAGTTGTTGGCGGGTGTCGTCGACCCGACCGAGATTCACACGGGATTCTCGTCCGTCCGAGCTCCGGAAGAAACCATTGAGGCGTTAAAGACATTAACCTCATTGTCTTTGATAAGACCCGAGGCCTTCAAATATGGTGTACTGGCTACTGACCGAATACCGGGTGTGCTGCTATACGGGCCACCTGGGACCGGAAAGACCTTACTAGCAAGGGCGGTAGCAAAGGAAAGTGGAGCTACAGTACGTTCCCTCATCTCTCACGAATTCCTACGAATTAATGCTAATTCCAGATTCCCGGACAATATAGGTACTAGAAGTCTCCGGCTCCGAAGTCTTCGACATGTATGTTGGTGAAGGCGAGAAAAATGTCAAAGCCATCTTCTCCCTAGCAAGGAAGCTCTCACCCTGCGTCGTATTTATCGACGAAGCCGACGCAATCTTCGGCAGCCGCCACAGCCACTCTACCCGCACCACCCACCGAGAAATCATAAACCAGTTTTTGAAAGAATGGGCTGATATGCAATCCACCGCCTTCATCATGGTCGCTACAAACCGCCCATTCGACCTCGACGATGCAGTCCTCCGCCGTCTCCCGCGGAGGATATTAGTAGACTTACCTACCGTCGACGACCGCCGGGAGATACTCAAGATACATCTAGCAGCCGAAATCCTCGCGCCATCAGTATCACTCCAGTCACTCGCTGAACAAACAATCCTCTTCTCCGGCTCAGACCTGAAGAACCTCTGCGTCTCGGCGGCGCTAGCCTGTGTCCGTGAGGAGAACGCTACAGCTGCGAAAGCAAAAGTTGAAGAGCAGTCATTTACCTTTCCTGAGAAGCGTACTTTAGAAGAGAGGCATTTCCAAAAGGCACTGCAAGAGATCACGGCGAGTATTAGCGACGACATGTCCTCACTCGCAGCGATCCGCAAATTCGACGAGAAGTATGGCGAAAAGTCCGGCAGGAGTAAGAGGAAGCCGCATTGGGGATTCGGAATTGGAGATCCGGCGGAGTCGAAGGGGGCTGGCAGAGTTAGAGCGGATTGAATTGGATTGAATTAGATCGGATCGGGTTGGATGGAGCGGTAGAGATTGGTTTAGAATAAATTCCTCCCCTTCACCTCTTTCCCCACTCTTAGTCTTGGACTTGGTTTTTCTCTTCTTTTTCTCTTCTTCTGCTTACGCAGGGGATATGACATTGTTTGTAATATCATGTGTGATATCTTTTTTTATGCATATATATTCTCCGTTTGTTTTCTCCTGTTTTCTTCCAAAAGTCGTTCATGGGTTAAAATTTATACAGGGCAGGGTTGGTTGGTGGTGTGGGGGTAAAATGGTTGGCTTTTGTTTCTCCTTTTTTTTGCGTGTGGGAATTGCGATAGCTATTAAGTTATAGAATGAGCTTGAATTGGGAGCGATCGTGCTGTGGGTATGTATGTACCGTAGAGTGCAGTATGTATGTTTGTACAGTATGCATGTATTGTATTACACATTGCAGTACATATTAGATATAAGATATATGTATTTTTAACTCTAATCCTACAACGAGCAGCGAGCGATCATAGTGGATGGGAAAGCGCCCAAGCCTCTGACCAAACGCCCAGCCCACCAAGAAGCCTCCCCCAACTACGGTACAATATCATACAGTCCTGTTCGCGCCCAGTTTCGCCATGCCCCCGGTGGTGGGGCAAAAATGGATTTGTTAAGGTTAGGGTTATAAAAACCTCCCTATTGTATCGTATGGTAACTTACCGTACCTTGCCATTCGAACCCTACTGAAGGCGAGTGAGCGGGGGTGATTTGTAATGTGTAATATTAGATTTAATATGATTGATTGATTGGTAGAGATGATAACATTTACTTTGCCTATTCATAGCTTCCATCTCAACAGTGTGAAATTAACCATTCTTAAACAAGTACGTCTCCCCCGCCGCTCAAACATTCTCTCGGGCCCGACAGCCCGACAGTACCCGTATTCACACCATCAACCTCTTCCCCCTTCACTTCAAAAACCCTACCTTCAATCCCCTTCGCCAACTCCCCAATCCCTCCTTTCCAAAATGTCGGCCATAGCAAGGCTAACAGCCCCCCCCCCTCCTAAACGAGGCACTAACATCTAACCACAACGCACCCACCCACGTTATGATACCCCAGATCCAAACCGGATCAACCTTCATACACCTCCCAACGCAGATGCACACCAACTGTGCGCCCAGGCATGTACGGTAGCAGCAAGCAGGTAGAACGGGCACCAAGTCAGCTTTGCCCACTGGCAGGCTTTCTGGTGAGGTCTTCTTTCGCCGGCGCCGCCATTTACATTCCCCGTGGGTTTTGGTGCCCAGGGCCTAGTATCGCGCGGATGGTTAGCTGGAGACGAGATGATGAGGGAATTGTGGGGCCCAGGACTGGGGGGGCTGGGTACTTCCACCGGGGGTGTTTGTAGTCTGTCCCCATATTCAATGCCAAACACGACTGCACTCCCTTTCCGCAGCCCGACACCACTTCGTAAGCCCATTTGCGTTGAATTATTTGCTCAATTCAATTCTAACTCCAGCCTGCCTTCTTAGCCCCCCATGGAAATCCCTGTCAGAGCTGATGTGAATATCTGTGAGGTGTTTTGCTCCTGCGGCTTAGCACCCTCGTGTCTATAGCATGTAGCTACAACGCTACCCCCCCGGGAGAGGAAGAGAAAAAACTGCCTCTGTGCTCTTGAGAGATGAGAGAGGGAATCTATCACTAGCTGAAGGGAATTGTGCCCCCCCTCTAGTTTTGTTTAGTAACCGGTCAGCTTGTGGGACGATTTGTCACAAATAGGATCAATCACTCCTCTTCGGGGGGAGTTGCGGTGTCTTGTGGGCCTCGTATACCGCAAAAACTGCAGAAACTCGCTAAGCCCGGACCAGAATATGTTAAATCCGGGTCAGTGAGGGAGTCGAATTCATCCTCAGTGGGTGTTTCTCATTGGCCAGTTTATACCAGCAAGCGCTTGCCAATGACAGCCTGTTCTTTAAGCCAAAATCTCAAGCTATGTGATATCTTACTAGACAGGAATTAAGATATCCTGGTCCGGACTTAGTGAGTTTCCGCAATTTTTTTCGGTATGACATATGGGTACATGAAGCTACCCCAAACCCGAACCCTCGCAAGATCGATAGGGTCGAAAAGGTAAGCGCATCAAGTACCCGTTTATATATCCAGCTGCCAGATTCTTCTTCCTTGAGACCCAGACAAGAGGAACCGGAGTGGACAATGGATGTAGGGGATAAGAACTCTCAAAGCAGGTATCTTGTTGGAGAGGACATTCCACTCCTCATGAGTACGGAGGGGAGGGGAATACATATGCACTCTTGTAAATACCACTCCCTCATGTCCACAAAAAGCGGGATACAAGAGAAGAGAGGTGTTAGGTCCAAATAATCTGGCTTTCCAGAGTTTATCTCTTTGGAAAAATTAGTCTAATTCATCAAGACGAAAGGTAGACCAATAAGATACACAAAAAAAGAAGTTATAAGACCTTACATAGGTAATAGTTTTTAAATGTGTTTCACATCTACAGTCTTTCTTGCAATTCTATCAGACAGGGCAAGGAATAAAGCAAAAAGCAAACTACAATCAAGAAACAATTTCCTTTTCTTACTGCAATAATCAGGCCATGTGTGAGCATCACTGGCAGAGCAGTAACCTAGACACAAACAGTGTAGCACAACATAATTATCAAGAGCAGGCCTAGTTCTTTTGTTTATCCTTTTGAGAGGCCACTTTGTGCTCGTGGGAGGTTCCTTCTTCCTTTGTGAAGAAAGTGGGATATGGCAGCTGTCAGCAGACATAATCTCTTAAATACCACAAAATCAACTATACTTATTAGATTAATCACTGGCAGATACAGTAGTTAAAGGGGAAACTAACCGATAATGATACAAGAAAGATGCAGTGGACTTGCCACTTGATGAATCTCTGGTCTAACTTAAGCTTTCAAAATTCCTGGTACCTATTGAAATTCCCCTTGTGCATTTCATCCTGTAGATTTCTTATCCCTTCCCCCAGTTGAGATTCCACTTTACCGATCAATTGAGTCATATCAACCTTATAGCAGCCGTGATCTTGCTATCACCATCTTGGTTAATAATCACCAGGTATTTGTAAATGTAATCTGTGCCTTGATTCTACCATCAATTTTATTGTCTAAGCTATACATGATTTCCAGCCATATTATGGTTTGTTAATAGAAGTTTGGACAATCAGGTTGAGGCAGACATACACAGAAACCAGACAGATTATCAGCCCTATTGGATTCTGTCATTCAAGTTGGTTTGACACTCTTGGATACAGTGTCCTTAGACTCAGATTTGATATGGTGTCCAGTATGATTGAGGATGAAGGGGGTAAATTCAACTTGAAGTTCATTGCTGTATTTTCTAAACCCAATACATCGATGAACAAGGGTAGGAGAAAGGATCCTTGCTTGACATGTGAGTTTGAGCATTGTGCTTTGTTGTATTAACTACTTTTGTTTTGCGGATGATTGTTGTAAGTGGATGGTTGTGTTGAACTTGAAGAGACGCAACCTCTACTCATGCTTCTCAGCCAAGATTTGCCTTCCCCATTTGTTGTAGTCAGGTTTACAAGGATCTATCTACCAAAGAGGTATAGTGCTGAGAGTGGTGCATAACTAGTGGGAGTCTAACTGTCTACTCAGGTGTGTCTATAAAAATGGGAAAGATCAATACCCTTGTCATGCAAGGTTGGTGACAAGAAAACCAAGAAATGTGGAAAACTTTAGTAAGGATTAATAGCTGAAGAAACCAGGCTATGCCAAAAAAGCAAAAAGCTAAAGCCAATCAGAGGCACAAAAGGGAAGTGACTTTTGAGTGACAACACCCAGTGAAGATCCGACAAAAAATGACATCAAATTAGTAAAGAAGAATTGAAAACTTGATTTTCCTAGGTAGAGTATTCGTATTCCGATTGCATACTAAAGACCATAGTAGGTATGCCCATTGAGTCCAGTTGCTTGAAGTAGCCATCTGAGTTGCCTTTTTGTATTCTTGTTGCATCGGCTACGGAATGGCTTCACAGGATATCACTCGCCTGAGTTTAACAACTCCCAATAACGTGGAGAAGGAAAAGCTCGAGAACTATCACAATGCCGATGGGGGTCTAGTGGGTTCTTCCTCCATCCAGTACCGGGTTATCTCACATAATAATATTATGCAAGAAATCATATGAGCACTTCAGATTTTTAGCGATTGGAGCTACATCAGCAAAAACGGACCCTGCGTCTGATCCGTCGGCGTTGCGTCCTGACGCAAGCGACGCATCTCCTGCGTCCCATGCGTCCTGTGCGTCCTGACTTGCGTTGCAACGCCCCGCCACATCCC
>Ga0307509_10000756_pt1 | contig 55237 bp, 43 predicted proteins | sample 10_EM_MG_FD_202245 | JGI IMG/M metagenome (GOLD analysis project Ga0307509, IMG submission 202245) | Populus trichocarpa ectomycorrhiza microbial communities from riparian zone in the Pacific Northwest, United States - 10_EM | ecosystem: Host-associated > Plants > Roots > Unclassified | place...
TCGAACGCTTTCTGCTTTACTATTGGTTGAACTATCTATTCAAGGTTTCTATTGGATATTTGCCACTTTAGCTCATGCTCAGAATAAATCCTGGTGTTCGCGGACTAACCCTGACACCCGAGTACTGTTCTAGTGCCCGAGCCCTGACTCGAGCTGATGATCACTTTGGCGGTCGGGAATCAATCCTTTGGAGTGGGGATCGTCGCTAGTTAAGTTATCGGGGTACTACCGGTACCGTGCCGTACGCGAGCACAGCCAATGGAAAAATATTTATCCGAAAGCGGGGTTGTTCCTCTGGGTTTCCCACTGCAAGCGTTGGGTGTGCTCAAGCCGATTGAGCAACCGTGTTTCTGACATCTCGTCTGCGCATTTTCCGATTTTTTCTTGCCGAGGGCTGCACTCGTTGTGTTGAAACGCTTTTTTTTTTGGCGAGAAATACCCATGGCAAGGTTCCTTCAAATTATGTAACCGCTGGCATTTCCAAATTGTATTCGAATACAGCACATTTACGAATCGTCTCCCATCTCATTCCAAGGCACCAGCGCAAAAACGTATGGTTTAGGCTATATAGTCTTAGAGACTACATTTAGACTGCCTCGCTTCGATTATTTAAATCGTGCATCTCGCTTCTTCAGAAACCATTCAAATTCCTCATATACTGGTTTCCACCGTGAACCACCTCTTTTCTAATCCTTCTAGCTATCCTACTCCTGTGGCACCTCCGATCTTCTTACATTCTAGTTTTGTCAAGCGACTCACTATCCTAGCGATAGCACCTAAAACTCACGTACGATGTCGGCAATATTCGACTCATCGGTTTTAAACAACTCTTTACGAACGTCTCTGATTCTGGACATAGCATTTGTATAATTTTTGGGCATCGGTGCAGATCTTTGGGGTGGCTGGCTGGGGGTATACCGTATCTTTGCGCGGAGCCGGTATCTTCCGTTGGGCTGAACCAGGTACTGCTCCCCTTACATAATCCACAGGAACCTTGGCCCGGTCAACAGTCCTTTTTAAAAACTCCTCGACATTTTGCAGTGCCATGTCGTAAGCCAAGGACATCTAGGGTGTGCTCGTGTAAGGCATGGATACTCGAGTACAAGTACTGTAATAGTTTATCGATAGGCCATGACAGTTATCGGTTTATTGCGCAGTATGCACCTCCCTAGCGGCTCGCGTGAGAGTAATGATGTGTAGCATGACACCAGCAGGGGTAGCTGTTAGCCCAAGGCGCAATAGCCTGATTGGTGATCGCTTTCGGGTTAGCATACCGTACTCGAGTACCTCAGGGGAGGGGCCCACAAAACCCGGAGCAGGAAAACCTCTGGTGAATTATCGGTCGCGGGATCGGTATGAATGTACCATATTAGTATATCTCGAGCCAAGCAAGATAGGCGACCAAGAAATATAATATCCTCGCATCTACAGACACGATACGGTATTAGATAGACTCAATTTTTTTCTTGGGGGCTGTGGGAGGTCCAGTATTACCCAGCATGCAATGCAAGCAATTAAGGAAGTGTGCACCAATGAGAACTCACCATCCTCACTGAACGCCGCATGAGGCTTTTTTCTGACAGCACCTTTCCCCTTATCCTAAACGTTAGAGTAGGTAAAACTATGGAGCAGCACTGCCTCATCTTAACACCTCTTGGTTTACCTCGACTCTAGAATCACTCTTATCCCGGCAAAAAACTACGATGGATACGGCCTTGCCAGCGCCGCTACAGGCTTTGGTGAACTAGGCTTATCATATATCCCGGTCTCTGTGGGGCGGAATGAGATCGCTTCACTTCATGGTATGACGTCGTATGTTCTGGGTAACCTCGCATCTACGTGGTAAATTAGTCCCGGCTCCTAGAAACGCATTTACTACAGGATTAGGCTGAAGAGAGAGAGAGAGTGGCTGCTTGAGAAGTAATAGTACAGCCGGAGGTCTAGTCCACCCAGACCTTCGGTACCGTTTCCGGATGCGATAAAAATTGGCCGGAGAGCTGAGTACTTTGTGTTTTCCACTCGAGCAGCCGGGAACGGGATTCTGACCCCCCGGCACATCTATCTTCTATTCGAGTGCTTACTGCGTAGTACTTGCTCGATCCGAAGGAACCCAGGGAGCTTGGTGTTTCCGATCCCTGAGCTGCCCCGAGATCTCGGGATGCAATTGGAGTCGAAAAGGACATGTAAAGAAATTTAGTGTAATCCCGAGTTGGGATCCCAGGAGGGGGCATTGGATGGGTTTGCTTTCTAATCTACCTGTAAGAGGATTCACGGTCCTCTTGTGGAGTTTGGTAGCTAGCCTCGTGGTGGGGAATGGGGGGCTGTGGCGATCGGAGGTAAGGATATTTATCCCTTGAACTATGTGGTAACTCGCAGGGAAATTCAGAGTTCTCAGCACTAAGTTATAGAACAAGCAGTACACGGCCCGTGGTATTTCTTACCCTTCCTAAACTAAAAAATAAACTACAAAGTGGTTCCTGGACACCGCTTTCCAGAGCAAGTCTATGTCGGTAGACTGGGCACCGGAATATATAATTATATTCAGTCTCGGCAGTCAGAAGATATGTTTGCCTAAGTGGGTGCCCTATTGGCCGAGTAGGTTATTTTGTAACTGGGATACCCTAGTGACAGAAGAGAAATTTCACTTATTCCGGCAGCGAGATTCTTCCCCACGGTTTACACTACCTCTATACCTCCATGCCAAGAGAGGTGTCGCTAGAGACTCATGTTAGATTGTTACGGAGGATTTTATATTGGAAGAAAATTGGGAGTGAGACAGCAGATCTGGTGGGGCCCACAAAATATGGCGGTTCGGGAAATAGCGCGAAAGAGCACGGTGGCAATTATGGGAGGGAAATTTTCTTTGCAGGAAGAGTATTATGACAGCAAATTCCGGGGGCTTTGCCGCTTTGGATTGAGCACCCGGCCGGTTGTGCCGTGCCTACGCCTATATTGTTTTGCTTGTACAAAAGCGTCCCGGGTGGTAGGGTCTCTTCACCAGAGTCTTATTCCATATTTGAAGACAGCTGCGAATACTTCGAACCCCCAGAAGACATATTCTGTTAGTTCTCCCTTCATACTGTAATAGCTTTAATACAGCCTCAGTAGTATGGATGCTAGCCGGTTGCCTAGCACTTGGCATATTAACACTACCGAGGTATGTTGCTTATCACCGCGCTCTTACTTTTCAGCTACTATTCTGCTCCCTTCTCATACCATTTCTCGTAATGGCCTCTTCGCAGCCACCACACGGCTCTCCAAGCATTCTCTATCCTGACCATTCAGTAGAAACCTCAGGTTGCATACCGAAGGAAGGTCGACCAGTGGGTTGGCCGTACCGACGGGCACGGGCATGATCTAGCAGAATATGGGGGTTATGCTTGATCATAATCCAATGGAGATTTCTCCTGATCGGATGGCCAATGAAATGGGGGACCATAATCGAGTGATCCATCATGTCCACCACCCGACCATTGTACCGAATAACAAATTATCGGTTATGCTCGGTTATTATTGATTGCATGTGTATTAACTTTCTTGCTATACCCGGTATCCCACACAGGATTCTCGCCAAATTTTAGATCATTAAATAGCCCTCCTATCAATTGAAATAATGTGGATCATCAGTATTCAGACTCGTGCTATCACATGAACAGAAGGCCCCTACCTTATCGGCAATCTAGTGTGTCACGGAAATCTCAGCCGGAGTCCTTGTCATTAATCTCTTCACTCGCGGGACTGGGCCGGGTATAGGGTGTGTCGGTTTCCACGGGCCTGGGATAGTGGGAGTGACGGCCTGTGATTTCAATAGCTCTCATTCGAATGTATAGACAGGAACAGCTACCTATCCGCGCACACCTGCAACCAAACCCAAACAGTGGAACAATTCAATGGCAACCCAACCCAGCCTCCTTATCCCGCAGTCCATCTAGACTAGTACTACTCCGCTTTACTAAGAAAAAAAGCTATGTATGCAAGGCAATAAATAGGGGGAGAGGCGACAACTGCCTCCCTGAGGTAAAAAAAGCGATTTTTTATTTATTTATTTATTTATTTTGTACTTTCTATTCTTACATTTGTATATAAAGCCGGGTTGGTACAACCCACCGCCAATTGGGCAAAGCACGCAGGATCTGGAGGGGAGGCAAGGGTGGATATCTCGGAGGTTGGCGGATTAAGGTTCCGCCGGTTGCTGGGACAGTGCGGGGTCATAGCTCAAGAATACGGGACCGTGGACCCATACCAGAACCACCTCCCCCAGCTCACCCACATCTTCAGATCATTATCGTTCCTACAGCTCGCGTTCATCATCCTTTCTACAGCTCACGTTCTTCATTACCCACCCGCCCCCCGGAGTGGACACCCACGCGCCCTCATTGTCACAAGGGGATATATCGGCGGTAACGATCTCCCCGGACAAGGGCAGCGAAAACCCTCACCAAAGCCTCCATTAGTGGAACTTGATTATGGGGGAACAAACAAGGGCACGCGTTGTGTTTCCTTTTGGCACTCTTCTTTTTGGGTTTCCTTGAATTTCCTTTCTTGTCATCTTTAGTCTCTTCTAATACACTTACTTGGCTTTGGGAAATTGGTATATATTTTTTAATATTTAATATTTAATTTCATTTTACTTTTACTTTTTATTTTTTATTACTTCCCTCCTTGCTAACCTCCCTCCTATTCGCTTCTGCTACCCGCTGATCGCTAACTTTTAAGGTCTAGAGTCGGATTCTACCACCTCGTAGCAGGATTGATAAACTCCACAGCCCCATTGATGAAGGCTAAGTTCTCCAATCTCCCAGTCCCCATAGGGCAGGATTTTTTAATTCTCCTGCCCTATATGACGGATTGTTCAATAATAACTGATTGTCAGCATGGATTGAACTCCTGCGCTCCCGCTGATTGCGACAGGGGTATTAACCACTGCGCAAGCTAGGCATTTCATGATAATAATATATTATTATGTCAACTTGGGAACTAATATTTATCCTACATACTGGAAGCACGATTTTGAGATTTTAATGGGTGGGTAGTGTGTCTCTTCTCGAGTTGTTGGTAGACTTCAACGGAGGTTTTTCTTACTCCTTAGGTGTTTGATGTCGGATTCTCCGTAGTTTAAAACGGAATCAGTGAGGTCTGTTTAATTCAACACCAGTTTTGACACATGTTCCGAAGCATTCCCGAAGTCCACCCAACCATCTTTCGTCACTCAGAAGCTTGCACATGTCTGCAGTTCGGCCAGGCGAGCTCCCGTAAAGCCCGCGCCAGCCCGGTTAGCCCCAAAATCCTGACTGGGTTGGCCGTTTATGAACACCAATTCGAAGCTGTGACAATTGAAAGACACTTCCCAACCTCAACCTCATTTTCAGCACCCATATGCTTCTCCATTACACAAATCGATGTGGCCCATACACAGACTTCTACTTTCTCCCTTAACGGTGCTCATCAAACTCTATTGTAGAAAGCCCGGATGACCGAACCCATGCGAGGGGATTGGCGCTGCCCCTGCTGACAAGGTGTAGTAGAACTTTCCATGTTTCTGTTTTTTCCAAAATTGATGTTTAATATGTCAGTTTTTGAAGTGGTTTCCCCCACCCCCCCTCCCCCGCCCAAAATGGGGAATTTTGCAGGTCTTAACGCGGAGTTCAATTATTTAAGCTCTTAAGAAATATTCTGAATTCCGGAATTTTATAACGCGTTCGGCCATAGAACGATGAAACTTTCGCATCCCGTCCGCTCTGTGGTAAACGGCTATCGTATCGCTCCGTTAGTACTACAGTGGGTGCCTATGTGGGAACCCCCAGTGTTGCTAGCAGTCCAGTCCGGCTGTCTTTGAGGTAGGCCGGGACGGTTGACGGCTCATAGTCCGTCTTTTTGGCGACGCGAGGACGGACTATCCCCTGGAAGGTGAGGGCTGGACAGATCGTAGGGGACTATAGTCTTATGGCTTGAGCCTCCGGTACTAGCCCAAATTGAAATCATGCTCCTCGGAACGCATCATTATAAAGTCATAAGATATCACTCGTGTTTCCCCCCATCGCCCCTTTTGTCTGAAGTGGTTGTTCAAAGAAATGGAGCCGCTATTGAGATTGTTGGAAACTGTAGTTATGGGTGCGCTCTCCTCTCATCTGTTGCTGTAGTTACGAGTGACACCTCGTGACCACTTACGTCACCCCCCCCTGTTTCTTATAAATTGAGGGTCACGATGGATTGTATAATAGAAGTATGAGAGGGAAAGAACCAAAAAATGGTATGAGGGGCAGAAACTTATTCGCTGGCTTGACTTCTACATCTGTGCGTGAACATGGCCCCTAAGTACCAAAAACTAATACTACACGCCCATGAGTAGTCCCTATACCCTCAGACCACTTACATCAGATATCGTATGATCTGGCTACCCCTCAGTTCCGCCTCTTCTTCTCACCGCAACTTCCCCTCTTTTGTTCACCGCAACTACCCCTCTTTTGTTCACCGCAACTACCCCGCTTCTCGCAGCTTTCACCGAATACCAGACGCTCATCGGTCATGCTTCCGGTATACTTCTAGCATGTTCTAATAGGGATGCACTGACAGGGATGTGGGCGTAGGAGGTGCCGGTGATTCACAATACTGTTCTCTCTTAAATCCTCGCTTCTCTTTTCTCTTTCTCTTTCTCCTTTCTCTTCTTTCTCTCTCAACAGTCTTCTTGTTCAATAAGTATAAACAAGTCTTTTGCTTTCTCCGGTGACCACTTTGCCTTTGAACCTGAGGAACTACTCGCTTGCCCTCTTCTGCACCCGATAGTTCTCAACAGAGATGGTTGGTATTGGTATGGGAATGGCGGTGGGAGTAATCCTGATGTCTGGAATGGAGGAATGGGAGGTATCTGTGACGTGGACGAGCATGAGAGCCAGTATGAAATGTTAGAATACTACATATCGGGAGGCTGTGCTGGACTAGGAAACTTGTATATATTGACCGCTGTTGTTGTTATGATCGGCGATGGTAATATAAGACGCTATAAGGGTTTACTTCGGATTTCAGTCCACCACCGTCACCCATCATCACCTGACGTCACTCACAGCCCCAGGGTGGCCACCACAGTCCCCTGCCGTCCTGCGCTTTGACCTTGGACGCACTACAGATAGCTGTTCCGTTTCGTACCGGGATCTTTGTAGTCCTCCTGTCGGGCCCCACCGGCCTCGGGACGGTTGGGAATACTGATTACATTGACATAGGTAGGACGGGGGCCAACGAACCAGAAGATCAACAAACAAACCAAACAAAATCGAAGCTGAAGAAAATCACTCTTCGTGGAGGGTCCGCTAAGCCCCCTATCCGTTGACCCCCCACCCGGTGTTTTGCATTCAAATAAAGATTTTCTCAATTGAAACTCATTATTTTCATAGATTATTCAGGATACTTACTGGGTCCTCGCTCTGGCCCACACCCATGGCTCTCCTAGAATATCATTAAATGTCCTATATTGATTGGCATCATCGCTGCATTTATCCCAGTCAGATCACAGGGCGTGCCTTTACCATTTTCCTTTTTTTTATAGCACATGGCCGGCACACACAACCTTACTATACAGACTAGTCTAGGAGTAGTCCCGACCTGACAAGATTACTTGATCTAGTGGGGTTTAGTGGTTGGTATTGACCGAGACTGACCAAGCGGTCTTGCCTCCAAGAGTTGACCAGTCGGGCTAATCGGGACCCTGGAAACAATAACTGCCTGGATGCACTGCCTCTACTGCAATACCAGTGCTAAAGAGGGGCAGCATCCGGCGATTCCCTCACAGTCGCTGTCAAAGGTCTGAGGGGCCAAACTCCGCATATCGCTTACTGTTGAGGGATGTTGGAGATTGACGATTTCAGGCTGCTCACCATATACACACTTTCGTTCCTGCATAAGGCGAAACGCATCTACGATATTGTTAACCAGATGGTTGCTTCGGCAGCGTACCACTGTTAGCTTCTTACGATCCAATGCCACCACCATGCATACTTGATGCGACACCATCAAACACCGATCGACTGACAATAAAACCCGAACACAGTCAATAGCCGAACATCTACCGTGCCCTCGGCCATGAACTCGATCCGGGGCATATGGCATAACTGTACCCTCGGCCAAGGATCTCTTACCTCGGAAGTGTTTTGGCAAAGTGAAACAGAAAGACGACCTAGAGATGGACAGTGGGAGAAGAATCTGGCATGCGCAGGAAGTGTGCCGGGAAGAAGGTTTTCTGTTGATAAGGATATAAGGCTGCCTGTTCTCTCCTTTGTTCGTTTGTAGTTCATCTCACTCATCGCATCTTGCTCTCACGGTTCTACGGTCATCACTTGTCTTGTCAAAGTCATTCGTTCTTGCACACGATATTTTTACTCTTTGTTTTTCGCTGATATCTTTTCCCTATTATCGTTGTTCGTATCAATAAAAGTTTTGTGTTGCTCGGTAACTTAGGATTGAATCCACTGCGCCCAGCACCCCTATAATTGTTCAAAAATTGTCACAATAAACAAGCTCGTCACAATGATCGCGAGTCTTGAATGAGCAATCCCCCTATTGATACCTGTCACCAAGGCGGATTTGCGCAAACCCTCCACTGGTATTCAAACCCAGCTTGGGGTTGAGGTTTTTCGTGTGTTTATATAAGCAAGGGTTACCCGTTCGGCAGTTCGGCTAACAGCGTGTTTAATTTTCCCAGTTATGATACTATTTAGCCACCTACCCACTCCTTCATGGATGCTTCCTTCACCAGCATGAAAACCACCAGCCCAAAAATCACCTGCCGCATCGCTTCAAACATTCCTTCCTATCATAGCTCCATAATGCACGCCGGACAGGGATAGCGATAGTAAGGTTTAGTTTTTGTTATGAGGTGTGGCAGTGCGGACATTTCTTCGTTGTAAAACGATCTTTACTGCCACCGAATTCCGTTGTCCACCGCCCACAAGAGTGGCCTTTAGTCATATTGGGTGTCTGCCTGGTCGAGAATGAGGTCTTTTTGTGCGAAAAGTATGTTTACAACCTCCTGTTTGCTGTTGATATCCGCCCATTGGAGTGGTGTCCAGCCATATTTGGTGTCAGCTTGGCCGGGATTGACGTCGTCTCGTTCCAAAGAAATCTTCACTACCTCCAGATGCCCGTACCCAGCCGCCCACGAGAGTGGTGCCGGGCCCATTCAGTGTCTGCCTAGTCGGGATTGACGTCCTCTCGTTCCAAAAGCATCTTCACTACCCCGAAATTCCCGTTCTCAACCGCCAACGAGAGCAGCATGTGCCTATTTTCGGTGATGGCCTGGCTGGGATTGACGTCTCCTCGTTCCAAGGGCATCCCCACTACCTCCAGATGCTCATTCTCAGCCGCCCACGTGAGTGGCGTCTGGCCATACAAGGTGTCTTCATGGTTGGGATCGACGTCCCCTCGTTCCAAAAGCATCCTCACTACCCCCGAATGCCCGTTCACAGCCGCCCACGAGAGTGGCGTCCGGCCCCATTCGGTGTCTGCCTGGTCGGGATTAACGTCCTCTCGTCCCAAAAGCATCTTCACTACCTCCGAACACCCGTTCTCAGCGGCCCACGAGAGTGGGGTCTGGCCATACAAAGTGTCTGCCTGGTTGGGATTGACGTCCCCTCGTTCCAAAAGCATCTTCACTACCTCTGAATGCCTGTTCTTAGCCGCACACGAGAGTGGGGTCTGGCCATACAAAGTGTCTGCCTGGTTGGGATTGACGTCCCCTCGTTCCAAAAGCATCTTCACTACCTCCGAACACCCGTTCTCAGCGGCCCACGAGAGTAGGGTCTGGCCATACAAAGTGTCTGCCTGGTTGGGATTGACGTCCCCTCGTTCCAAAAGCATCTTCACTACCTCTGAATGCCCGTTCTCAGCCGCCCACGAGAGTGGCGTCCGGCCCCATTCGGTGTCTGCCTGGTCGGGATTGACTTCCCCTCGTTCCAAAAGGAGCTTCACTATCTCGGAATGCCCGTTCTCAGCCGCCCAAGAGAGTGGCGTCCAGCCATAGTTGGGGTCTGCCTGGCTGGGATTGACGTCTCCTCGTTCCAAAAGCATCTTCACTACCTCTGAATGCCCGCTGTCAGCCGCCCACAAGAGTGGTGTCCGGCCAGATTCGTTGTCTCTTTGGTTGGGATTGACGTCCTCCCGTTCCAAAAACATCTTCACTACCCCCACATGCCCGTTCCCAGCCGCCCATGAGAGTGGGGTCCGGCCATATTTGGTGTCTGCATGATCGGGATTGAGGTCCCTTCGTTCCAAAAGCATCTTTACAACCCCCTCGCCCCCCTTCTCAGCCGCCCACGAGAGCAGCGTGTGGCCATTTTCGGTGGCTGCCTGGTTGGGATTGACGTCCCCTCGTTCCAAAAGCATCCCCACTACCGCCAAATGACTGTTCCGAGCCGCCCACAAGAGTGGTGTTTCGCCATACTTGGCGTCTGACCAGTCGGGATTGACGCCCCCTCGTTCCAGAAGCATCTTTACTACCCCCAAATGACCGTTCTCGGCCGCCCACGAGAGCGGCGTTTGTCTATATTCGGTGTCCGCCCGCTCAGGATTGATGTCCTCTCGTTCCAAAAGCATCTTTACTACCCCTGAATGCCCGTTCCGGGCCGCCCATAAGAGTGGGGTCCGGCCATATTCGGTGTCTGCCTGGTCGGGAATGACGTCCTCTCGTTTCAACAGCATATTGACTACCCCCTCCTGCCCTCTTCCCGCTGCCCATGTGAGAGCCGTGCTCCCCATACAATCGGCTGCATTGATGTCCCATTCCTTCATATCCAATACCGCTTCAGCTATCTCCACAATCCCTAGGAATGCTACTCCGTGGGGTCCTGTAAATCCCACCGGCCCTGCCATCCCGCGGTAATATGGTTCCTCGAAAATCTTATGATAATAGTGTAACAACAGTAGTTGGGCAGATATATGCTGATCAAATCTATCGAGGAGCCTTAGCGCAAGTATTTTTATATCTCCTGACATCTCCCTTCTTACATGCCCCCCCCAATGAATTGAAGCATATTCCAGAAAAGGCATTGTTGTGGGGGCCGAGCGAAGAGTTGGCGAAAGATCCCAGACAGATCCAAAATTGAGGTATGTCAAGCAAACCTCCGCCATTTCTAAGTGAGGACTATGGAATAGGCTTGGATCACTAGACAGATACTCCTGAAGAGTAAAGTGCACTAGTCGGATAGTGGACGAGGATGCCTCAACTGTGACAAGACCAAGACAAGCTGCTACAAGTGTCCGTAACGCAGGAAGGTTTTCCGGATCCAGATCCTCAGATCCTATCTCCACTCCCAAGGCATGACAGAGCTCCTCGCCTCGTAACGGCCGTTCCGAATGCAACACCCACATCAGGACCTTCAGTCCGAGTACCGATTTATATCCTCCCTGAGCCTTGAGTCGTGATAGGGTTGCCGTATAGGCCTCGCTCAGCCCATTGCCTTGTGCCATTTCTTCCAGTTTCTTTCTTCTCTGACGAATTGTGACCTCTCCCAAAATAGCGTCGATGTTTAACGCTACCAGCAGGAATCTACACACACTCGTTGGCAAACGTACATAAATGATGGGGTGGGGTGCCGAATGCTCCTACTCACATATCAGATATCTTCTCTTGAATAACCTTCATAATATCCGCCCGTAAGTCCCTGTTCATCGCCTCTGGCTCGGCGTCCCTATTCAGCCTCATCTCCACATAATTCCGGATATCTCCCGGGCTGGGGCTGACGGGTACTAAGGCCGCCTTGGGGAAATATCTTTGAACATCTCCCCAGACGTGGGGCCTCCCTGTGAGGAATAATCTCGTCCTGGGGCACCCCCGAACAATATCCGCCAGTGACTCGAGGAGCTCAGGCAGATACTTCGATAAACATTCGTCCAAGGCATCGAGACAGATGAAAACATGGGGTAGCGAAGCAATCTCGATTTTCAACATTCCCATCAAATCCACAAGCCGCGGCCCCCTACCACCGAATTCCCTTTGCCCTTTTTGAAACGCCTCCCGTAGATAATCGGGGATGTTTCCTCGTCCTACTAGCTGCTTCAGAAGAGCTCCCATGACGTTGGCGATTGTTTGCTCTTTCTGTAAAAGGAAGTCGCAGTACAAGCCTGCAACGGCAATATCTTCCTTCCCCGCCTGGTCGCACAAGCTGTCGATAACTAGGGAACTAGTGTTTCTAGTCATCAGTAGTATTCGCTTCTTCCAAAGAATCCTACTACCTACCTCAGGTATGTCTTGCCCACCCCCGGATTCCCGGAGCAAAACAAGACCTCCTTACTAGCTCCATCCTCACTACGCCTCCACTCTTCAAAATCCCTCGTTTCCAAAACCCACTCCCCAACACAGTCGAACCGGTCGGTGCGCACGTCCTTATGTCTGTTATTTGGCTCCAATGGAGAGAGCCAACGCAAGATCCGCGCATCCTCGTCGGACTTACAGCAGGTGTTGTTGAAACTACCGATTATGTTGTTGCAGTTAGAGTTGCCATCACCAAAGCTAACCGATTGCATAAGCGATGTTTGGGCCATGATATCATATGCGTTGGTTGCGCAGAAGCAGTATACCGGTTTGTAGAGGCATCAGGGGGTTTATAGATATTCCGTGAACAGAGCTGAAGAAAGCGGGGTGATGAGGCTTGGTGTAACACGATCGCTATAGTCACCTCTCCTCGGCCAATGGAATGACGGATAGGAAATAAGTCTCACAAACTTAGCCGCCCACTCATCTCCAATAGCGCCCGGCAAGAAATGTGTCCCTCCTTCCCTATGATATGGGCACGATCTATGGGTAAGTTAGGAGCGCAGGCCAGAGTGCGGTGGGAAACGGACGCCCTAATTACATTCCCCTCCCTAGCAGAACTACAGTGCCCACCCTAACTCCTACCCGCAAATACCGGTACCACACTCCCGAATAATAGGACCCGTTTCAAAAAATATAAATATAAATATAAAAATAAAAATTAATAAAAGAAACAAAACCCTGCGAACCAGCGGAAAAAACAGATGGAACTACCATCTTAAAATCAAGCCCTAAAACTATTGCCCATTGAACCACCGTGAGATCGCGCGCAGGGAAGTCATGTTTTTTACCCAGAGAGTGGAGCCGGGTAATTCCCCGAAGCAGCCTCGCTACAATTCTACCAGGGGCGGTGTAGGGTTGGGATTTGCATGCTCTTTGAGGTGGTTGTCTGCGTCCGGTCCTAGGCTTTATTTCGATTATTCCCCTTCAAAGGTGCGGAATACCGCATCACCTGAGTTTATTCGCCTGCAGCTAGTACTGTATGTTGAAATAAGTGAGGGGCTGAAGCAAACCATTCAATACAGTCAGGAAGAGTCCAAAATAACCCCTGTTTTAGCCATAAAGGGTTAAGCGAAGGCGTTTTTTTGCGAGATTACAAAGAAAACTCTTAAATCAACGTACCAGCGGCGTGAGAGGGAAACAGGTAATGCCGTAGGTCCAGGGGGAATAATAACTTTGTAAGGGGGTCTCCCGGAGGGTTAGTGGTCACCTTCGACTTCGGGTTTCGCATCCTGAAATTTTTAAAAGTGCCCACATCTACTCTACATACTGCTACCGATGAAAAAGTGGCTTTTGGTTAAAATTGAATGAATGTTCATAGCCTAACGTGCCTATGGGCATACCGAAAATCCCGCGCAACGAAAAATCCCGCGAGTGTGGGAAATAACGTAAGAAAAGCAGCCACGTATGGAAGTCTTGACTGCCATTTGTTGTGCAGATGTCGCTATATTTTTCGATATGCCCTCAAGTACCTTATTCTAAACCCGCTCCGGGGGTTCTGTCGGGAAGAGACATAGTGTGCTTAGGAACTAGAATCAACATTTGCCGTATGTAATTCTGAGTATTGGGTCAGTACTGGAGCATACTTCCTCTGCGTATCTGTGCTCCCGACACGACTTCCGAACCGAGGTAGCCCCCGACGCGAGTTTACGGTATCCCTTGGGGTGTCTGAAACAGTCAAATTCGTAGCCAACGCACTATTCCCAGTATGGAGAGCATACCTTTCCTAATAGAGCACAACTGTGTGGTTGCACAACAACCTCACCACTTGCCATCGACTTGACGGGGAATACTGTTGCAAAAGAATAGCGATAATGTCAGGCCCAAATCAAATCCGACCACCACTAGCTCTTCGTTCTGCCAATCCTAGAGCTCAAAAGGAGAGAAGGGGAAAAAAACAGGCGGAGAAAAGGCCAGGAGTGGTGGCCGGACGAGCAAAGCAGAATCTCCAAACGGCGGAAAAGTCCAACCAATCTCAAGCGAATGAAGCCATATCCTATAGGCCCTACACACCTTTGGGCCCCCGAATTGAACACCATGCCCAGGCTTTGCTCCCTTGGGAGGACAGCGAAGCATCTATAGTTCAAATTTTTGAACTTTTTTGGGATGAGCGGGTGGTTGAGAGTATAGTACAGGAAACGAATGCGTATGCTACGGAGAAAAGAGCCGGGTTCGGAGGGGGGTGGAAGAAGGTGAGAGGAGTTGAGATAAGGCTATTTCTAGCGCTTCTGATCCACATGGGGGCTAGGCGGGGAATGGGAAGCCAAGGTTTCTGGCAGGAAGTGTGCAGCGAAATCTCATATTTCGGACGATGTCTCTACGGCGATTTCTTCAAATCAAACATTATCTTCATGTATCCAATCCAAAATACCAGTTAGCAAGGTCAGAATGGTTTCAGAAGTTGGAACCTCTCAACAGCCTAATTCGTGATCGCTGCCAGCAATATTATTTACCTTCCTCAAATGTGACAGTCGATGAGATGATGATACGTTTTGGAGGACGAAGCCATCACACATATCGGATGCCCAGTAAGCCAATAAAGGAGGGGTATAAGGTTTTTGCCTTATGCCACGTTGGGTATACTTACAATTGGATTTTTGCCTCTCGTTCTGATTCCTTTGTCAACCTAGTTCCACAGCCTGACCTTACGCCAACTGGTTCTGCTGTTTTTCAGCTCGCTGCAGTCTTACCCTATGCCTCTGGCCTCCACTTTAACATTTACATGGATAACTATTTCCCGTCGGTGGCTTTATTAGAGAAGTTGCGCGATAGAGGTTTGGGTGGTTGTGGGACGGCGAGAGTTAATTCCAAGGCATTCCCACCAGCCCTACACGATTCCCGCTCTAATATTCCCTGGAACGAGATATCTGGTGGCTCTGCAAGTACCACTGGCAAGGTTCTTGCTGTTCAGTGGCAGGATAATTCAGCAGTCCATTTTCTTACAACAATTCATAATCCCCAGGATCGGATTGTGACCGTGAGAAAAAAGCCCCGCCTTACAAGCAGCAATGGGCCCACCATCTGCCGTGCATTTGGCGCACGCGAGAGAATACGAGTACCAATTCCAGTAATCACTAACAATTACAATCAGTATAAGGTCGGGGTTGATGTCGCCGACCACTATCGAAGCTACTACTTTACGCAGTTAAAGTGTCTTCGGAACTGGCCCCTAATCTTTTATTGGCCACTAGACACTACTATCATTAACTCCTACCTCCTTACCCAGCGGGTTTCTCCTCCCTATCAATATAAAGGCACCTCTCGCACCTTTCGTCTTTTGCTTGCCGAATCTCTATTCAAACTCTATGGCCAAAGGCCCTACAAATCACCAAATCCTACTATATACGCAAGACTACCACCCTACGCTACAGCAAGCAGCAGCAGAGAACTAACTTCCTCAACCTACTGGCACTCAAGCTCAACACTAGTTTGCTAGAATTGGTGACTCAAAGGTTAGTTGTGTGTAGTGTAGATTTATGTTGCGGAATATGAAAAGGAAGGGTGAGCGAGCAGCTTTGACTTGCTATGGGTGTAAAGAACCGGGTTGCTGTTTTTCTTTTTGTAAGGACTGCTACAAGGCGAGGCATGCTGGCCTTCCTGTATCATAGACCCTTTCTGCTTCTTCTCATCGCCTGTATTGTGTGAGCCTGTGGGTATGGGCTCTCCATTGTCACCGTTCGCAACATTTGGCCAGCAAAGCTGTGCCCGTGATCATTTGATATCACTCTGTGGATTTCTAAGCGCCAAGCAACCCTTCTCAGTTTAGCGCATTGGCTACGAATTTGACTGTTTCAGACACCCCAAGGGATAATGCCGGACACTGCCAATCAACACCTGTGTTAATCCGCCTTCGCTTATTAAGAGTCAATATTCTTCCTAATTGGGTTAGGTTATCTCACCCAGTGAAATGATCGGCGATATTTATTGCCGCATTAGGCATTGTACTGCCGGGGTGTTATCATACCTGATACAGTAATTTTAGGGTGTGTTAATTTGGCACCTCCCCCACCAAAAAATGGAAATCTTAGAACTGCTCTAGCACAGCAGGGGGTTCATATTTCCTTAAACTCCTCTGTAAGTCTTTAGGCAACCATCAAATAAAGACTTTTACAGAACCTTTTGAGCTTTTGAGTTGTTGTTGTTGACTTAGAAGAGTTTGAAGTTGGTCATATTTAGGGTTCGCTAAGGTGTTGATTGGCATTGTCCGGAACCATGTCGTTGGAGTTGCCCCCTCTGGTAAGGTCGGGCATCTGTTTTTATGTTTATTTTTTTGCTGTGCTTCGCACCCTTGCCAAAGCAGGGAATTCTCATTCAAGCAAATACGGTAACTCATTGCGCTAGAGTGCTTTCGCAGAAGTTTGCGCTAAGATCAAACTTGCCTGGTTTGCATCACCTCCAGGAGCGAACGTTTAAAATACCATGAAAAACAGGGGGGCATGATATGTTTAAAATACCATGAGATACCATGACAGGGGTGAAGTTTCAAGCCACAATTACAAGGGTAGAAAACAATTAACTGGGACAGAAAAGGATATATTTGGGTGGTTAACTTAGAATAACTGTTCCATAACTTCTTGCCGAGCCATGGTACTAGCAATCTTGGCACAAAATTAAATGAAAATCAACCCTTTTTAGGCATCATAACTGTGCCAAGCCCCATCTTTACCACGGGGAAAAATATTAAAAATTAGGCCTCACATGGCCTTATTTTTATATTTTTAATAATTATCCTATGATTTTTATTATTTTATTATTATTTTATTAGGGCCCCTCATCAAAGTATTTAGTGTCCTGAATAATGATTATTTCTGCAAGTGGTCGCATTTGGTGTGGAGGAGATCATAGTTTGCAAACTTCGCCCCTGTCATGGTACCGTATAATCTAGTGAAAGTCGGATTGGCGCTAGCGAGGATTTTCTTGAACCTGTCCAATCACCGCTGCCTATGTGTTTAAGCTGTGGCGAATTTGCCTTCTTCGTGGCCTCCTGTTGGCTCGGTTGCCTTAGTTTCGCATTAGCTCCAATCCGACTTTCACCAGATTATACGGTATACCGGTATCATGGTATTTTAAACAGAGACCCCTGTTTTTCATGGTATTTTAAACGATCGCTCCTCGTCCAGCAGAGACATTACTCAGCTGTCTTGGCATCTTTACATCTTGGCAGAAACGTTATCAAATAAAGTTAATCAGATCACCGCACACTGCACACTGAGTTCCCTTCTTCTGTGCGATTAGCACACAGTACTCGTACAGTGCCTTCTCTATTTTCTGACCAGACACTTTTTGCCCGCCCGCTACTTGTCGGGCCTAGGTATTGCACTCTCCTATGCGATAACAAGAATGCTTTTTATTCCTCAGTACAAAGTCTATTCACGCCTTACGCACTTTTTTTTACACCGTCAAGAAAGGGATGAGTAAAAAAAAATCCCCCGAGACCGACGCAAATTGCGAGTGGCATCTCAAATGAGAACAGTCTACTGAAAGAAGAGAAGAAAGAAGAAAGAGAGAAGAGAAGAACCCATGGCGCTCCCCTAAATGGAATACGATACCAGCAAGAAAATAAACGGAATAACCCTCAAACACAGTAATATGGTAACGTTACGCACAATATCCACCAGTCCTAGGACAAGACAAGTCCCGCCTGCCGTTATCAGCGAAAGGCAAGAAGTGTAGAAGAGAAAAGGATGGGATACTCACGGTTTGGGAGAAACAAGGGAACTTCTCACTGCGATCGTTGAATTGTATACGGATCGAATAACTTGCACCGCAACGAGAAGATGTCTCCCCAAGGCAGAGAAGGTGTATTGCCTCTTCCAGTAAGCCTGTTACATTTTTTCTTTTTATTCATCACTCGGGAGGACTGAAAGAGAGTTTGTTTCACTCTGATTCCCCGCGTTGGTCCAAAGAAGGGAATTCTGGGCGTCTTCGCCTGATGTTCGATCGTTCAAACCCATAGGTTGCTCTTGTCAGCATCCGCAGGAATTCGACTGCAGACAAGCCCTACATTCAATAACCGACCAGTAATAGCTTGACTTATACACGTCAGGATTAAGCAAGGAAACCACCCAAGCGTCCGGGGACTCCGAGAGGAGGGGAACACCTTCTCCTAATCCATACGGAATCCAGAGGAAAATGCAGAAGAGGGGAAAGACGGCAGGTTTAGCGTGTCTCCCCCAGTCTCTTGCAATCAAATTCAGCGCGGGGATATGTACCGGTGTCGGGCTCTCTCTCTTCTGCGCTTGTGTGGATGGTGTGTCGCGCAAGCTGTATTCCACTCCTGTCGCCCGCGGCGTGACCTTCTTCTAAACCGTAGAATAGTTGGGTAGAGGATTGACTCGATGCTGACCCGCTTAATTCACCGGATAGAGGATAGTAGGAGAGAAGTGCTTGACCCAATCAAAGTAGAAAAAGGAAACGTTGACAATAGTGTGCTTGACTTGTGTGTTGTGCCCCCTTGTAATTGACTGAGTAAGGATAGAACAACAGAGAAAGAGATGAACCCAATAGGAATAGAAAGGAAACGATGTCTATTGATTGCTTGCCTGGGTGTTGATGCCCCTCGGTTGTTGTTGCTGTTGTTGTCTTGCTTAGAAAGAGAGAAGAATGCACGCTGAGCTAGATACAAAGTGGGCAAGTCACAGTGGGAGAAAATTCTCCTTGTGACCGCCAAACTACCCTATGACAGACCATGCCCTACACCGGGCCTTCGGTAGAAGTGGGAAGGACTTTCTACTGATCCCGCACAATCCTCTATAGAGACAAAGGTTATGTTCCCTAATTTTCCTGGGCGCACTCGAGTGTCAACCCCGTGGCAAATTACCGGTCAGCCCCGTACTCTCTTCCTACCCATCACTATACGTCACTCGTGTGTTCGGCAGCCGGCGGCTTACAGCTAACCCGAGCATCCTCGGCTAAACTCGCTTCCTGCACGGGAGGCCTCCTCTCAAACAACAAGTGCCCCCGGAGCCGCTTCGGCAGTGCTGTTGAGAGGGGCGCCGAGCCACTGCCAGCGGATCCGCCCCGCTTCGGGCATCGCGTTCCGTGGCCACAATATCTCTAGAGGAACATAAGGTCCGGAGCTCTATATCGATCGAGAACTTCAAGTTGCTTTTCCCGTTCCTTCTTTTTTTAACCCGGGATCGGTTTTGAATCCACAATCGGAGATGTGCATCTCTGAATATAGTTCCTAACACTCCAAATAACCGGCATCACCAAAACTCTTGCGGGAAGACTACGTCTCACACTAGCCGGTATTGGAGATTTCTAACTCCCTAATCAGAATTCCCATAAAAACTTTCCCGGCTCTACAAAGGTTTTGTGTGGCCCTCGAGATATTGTAGGCTTTAGCAGGGGTCGCAACGGGTTACTGTAACGGTGGGGAACTCCGGACATAATGCTCCCGTATCCCTTGGATATTTCTATATTCCCATTTCTAGCCAATCGGGCGAGGGAAAGTAAGGGGGTGTTTGGCCCACCAATTATGATTTGAAATCGTGATTTGAGACCAGGTCTTGGCAAATTTAACTTCCATTATTATGCCAGTATTCTTCTTTCTTACTTAGATATACTAGTAATAATCTAAGTTATTGTTGCCAAGACCTGATCTCAAATCACGATTTCAAATTATAATTGGTGGGCCTAACACCCCCTAATATAAGTCAAGCCCGGACGCAAAGGAAGACAAACACTGCATAAACGGGTAAACTCTGGAACCGGGGATACAATTTTTGGATAGTAGCGGATGAGCTCCCACTGGAGCGAGTACGCCAGACTTTCGAACTCATATGTTTCTCACTACAATACACTCTTTACGCTTAAACAGAGGAAGAAAACAATGATCGAAGGACACCAGCAGATGTCACGGCACGGAACACATGGAATGTATAGGGGTGGAGGATGGTTTAGAGATTGGTAATAATATCCAAGAGAATCCAAGCATCATGCTTTGGTTAATTTGACCTTCTGTTAGCAAGGACTTCACACCTATCTTGAGGGATAGAAAAAGAATGCTAACCCCGATGCTATCACCCTTCTCTTTATCGCCCCAAATGCCCTCCCAGATCGCAAGTTTCTCTGCGATCAATGCCGTGTCCGTGATTCCCATCTCGTTGGCACGCATCATAAATGCGGCAGCCCGTAAGGTCCTTTGTTGTGCTAGCTTCTTCGCTCTAAGCTTGGGCTTTGCTGACTTGGCTGCACCTAGTATATTAGCAGGGTTCGCCCCATCGGAGGTACCACGCAGATGGAGGCGGTGGAAAAGGGAGGATATACTGCGTGTCACTATGAGTCTGTGATGCTCAATCTTGTGAAGATTGATCCAAGCAACCTTCTCCTCACCCGTGCGCCCCCAGATCCCGGGATATTTAAGATGTCTCGACAGGTATCTTTGCGGTGTTCTCCCAGCGAAGACCGAAGAGCAATTGGAGACAGGACAGCTGAGTGGAGGTGGAAGCGGATCGACGGTGGTGAGGCCGAAAAGGACTTGGAAGGTTCCCGGGAAGGTTAAATTCCGTCGGAATGCCTCGTTGGTACTCTCGCTACCGCCGAAACCGGCATTGTTGGAGATGTTAACTAAGGCATAAGGCTGGGGCGTGTGCTCGTTGGAACTGTCAGACATCGTTATGAGAGTGAAGATCTGTCGGGCGTAACGGGGGGTACTGGTTAGGGCGGTGGTGGATGGGAGAGGGGAGAGAGGGACGAGTTGACATGGGTGGCAAGGAGGGCAGCTGGGTGAGTTATAACGGCCTGAATGGTCCTGCAAAGCACTCATTGTTAAGAGCGAGGTGGATATGTGAAAGCGTTGAGTTGAGCCATAGGAAGAAAGCAGAAATACACCCGTGCCGCGTTTTTTCATTTTTTCAATCAATCATTACCATCTGGGTCATGGCTTCTCACTCTAGATCTAGACGGGGCAGACCAGTTCCGGTTGGTTGGACAGGATTTGCTGTTTCGCCCTCTGATTGATGCGTGAGACTTGACACAAGACCCGACACTGCAGATTGGCAGCCCAAGCCTGTTCCGGATCCTGCCGCACCTCATCCGTCAGATTACAACCGCACACTCAACAAAACGCTGTCAGAACAAATTCAGAGAAACCAACCTGGCTGTATGCTCTTATACAAACTCAATTTTGCAGAACCAGGCGCTCGCCATTGCCAGCAGTTGTTGTGATAGAGGTTGATATGGTTTATGATGGATGGGGATTTGCGATTCGGAAAGTACTCTCCACTCTCTCCCCCAACAAATCCATCGAGAAAATATGACTCTGGTGCATAGCTAATTTCAGTGCAAATGGGCGAGGATAACCCTGTAGAGCAGGCATGAGGGACCTGGATTCCCGTGATTGGACCAGAGCCAACCCGGATTAAAGCGACTTGACGGCATGATTGAATTTTCTCAGCCTCAGCGCTCGCAATTTGCCGCAGGTAGCCGGCCTATCGGTCGGGGTATTCGAATCCTGTAAAGTAAGAGCCTTCGAAGTAGTCTTCCTTTCGTGGCTCGCAATGTGAGGAGTGACCTTTTTTGTACTCCGTGCAAATGTGATAGATCGATCTTTCAACTTCCCGGTCGCAACACAACCTATTTTTTCTACCTGGTGAGGGAACGAAAGTGGGTGAAAGGGAATGAAAGGGAATCAAATTCACTATTAGAAAAAGACTAAGACGGTGAACTACATCAATGAGTATATTCATATATTAGCCCTATTGCAGTGCTCAAGCGCAGTATCACTCGTGCCGTGTGGCATGCGAGTACCGGTACTCATGCCTCCCACGAACGAACAGCAGGAAAGAATTGTGAGGATACAGGGATTAGAGGGAATATATAACAATACAGTGGTGCTAATCTGAGGCCCTGGCAAGCCCAAGATCCCTGTTCTAAGGTACTTCTTACTTGATAGGAGCTTTTGGCACTTTGAAACTCACCTCTCTGCACGAGTACATGCTAAACCTGCCTTTAATGCGATGACGTTTTCAAAACTGACTGATAGCCAGAATTAACTAGAACCTCGGAACTCCGGCGGTATCAAATATTAGTCCCGTTGGTGAACATCATAGAACACCGGTTCTAGCACCCCACTTGTAAATACGCCTATCCATCCTAATTGATTGGATCGCACTAACAAGTCTAGAATTGGCCTCTTGGGGTAAAGAGGAATAAATCATTCAGGAAAAGTAAAACCGGACTCGAACCCTCAACTGAGTCAGATACAATGAAAACATTACGGGCTTACTCGGCGAAGCGACACTAAGGTCTTAGCGAGATGTTATTGCCAACCACTACAACTCTGCCGGGTACCGCGGTACAAATACAATCATACAATCCAACGGCAATGCAGACACATACCCTGCTCTAATACAACAGATATTTATAATGCCCAATGGTGGGGAACTGCCAGGTTGAGTGTTCGCGGAGAGGTCATCTGGCTCCAGCTCAACACAATAGAATATCAACCGAAGGGATCAAAAGGGATGTTAACGCCAAGCCCTGGTACTGCAACAGGGAAGAGGAACACGGTGTGTCCGGATTTCTGCTGGACTTAATTGGGTTTATGGTCCCGTACACTAAGTGACCCCACCGAACTGCTCGAGGCTCTGCCTGGGCAGGCTTGGATCAAAGAGCCTCCCAGTCTGGCGGCAAGCCCCGCTCATGATTCAATCCGGCTGAGAAACGAGGCTGGTTTCGTAGCGCTACCATGCTCTGTTCTGGCATAATTGGAAATGCATCCGCACTGTGCTTCTGAGGCCACATGTAGTATGCTATCCTGGGTGGGGTTCGACGCCTTGTGAGACGCGGGGGACTGCCCAAAGATGCTTGATGAGGTGTTCGTCACGCGGTATGTGTGGAGATTCTGGACATGGCGCACAATGGGGGTCGGTGCCCGAGTACCGGTGTAGTACTACCAGTACCCGCAATTTCCCGACGTCCGCAAAAACGACCGCTATTGCATATGGGCAAAATCCTGAGGCTCCGGGCAATTCTTCGCCCATATACAATAGCAGTCGTTTTTACTTGTACAAACGTCAAGAAATTACGAGTTGAAGTACAATACATCACTTCTAAACAAAAATGATCAGTGAATGTAGACCTGTGTAGCGGAGCAAGGAATTTTGCACTTGTCACTTGTCACAATTGCAGGGTTTCAATCGGAACCGCGCGCTCGGCCACAGGAGTTCGCCGGGCATTACACTCATGAAGCCCGTCCGCCTGGGAGATGGCGTTTCCTGGCAAACCGATAGCATGATGCAGCGGGGGGGTGGTTCACTGTGGTAAGATATGTTCACATGCCTAACATCTAGACAAGGGGAATTGGCATTAGTGAAATAGTGGGGCTCTTTCTGCGCAATCACTCGAGCCTAACATAGCCAAAGCTCTCCCCTTCCCCGGCGGGAATGTGTCTGAGTTGAGATTTTTGTAAATACCGCACAAAAGGAGCCAGGAGCCAGCCACCGGCGCATGAGGAAATATGGTACTGGGTGAGTTCCTTCCGTGCGTTCTTGAGTTCATTGACGGGGGTTTGTTCTGGCGATCGCCGGGCTAGAAGTCCCATACAATGGAATAAGCCCGCCCAACCTCCAACAATACCGATAGTATTACAACCCTTCAGTATGCTTCGTTCCAATTGTGCTGGTAAAAAAATTCGTCTTTCTACTGAGCTCATGCAATTTTTAACTTATAAACGCACGGTGGTGCTCAACCTTGATGTTAAGAATGTCCAAAAACCCCGATGCGACAACTGGCGAACCCCTTCCTTCCGCCCTAGGATCGTACGAAGGTGCCAAGGCTCCTACCAAGATTGTGTAGCTTGCGAGTTAATCCAGATCTAACACATGCTCATAGCTTAACATAGGGTTTCTAGCCGGTTGAAATTTGAACCATGCTTCAACTCTAATCGCGAAGCTAACGAGCCTAAGTCGATCAATGACCCCTTCTGGATAACATTCGAAGCGGCGGAGAGTGGAGAATTTCCCGAGCTCACAGGAAGAGCGACAACTCTGTTTGTGGAAGTAGCCCTAACCACACTCCTCCCATCTAATTCTACAATAATAGCATGACTGTCTCCGCTAGAGTTATGGATAGGGAGTCCAGGCATTGGAACCGGGGATAAGGGCAGTGCGGGGACCGGTTGCTAGGAACAAGGATTAAGGGAGCTTGTTTGAGGGGAGCAAGGAGGGCGGATTTGATCGTATTTCCCCGCCTGGTTCGTGGACAAAATTAACCGCGCGCCAATGATCGATGGCAACGCAGCCTCCTTATCCCCGCGCGATTTCAACACCACTTGAAGAATTTCCTCCAGATCAATTTCTACTATGTATTCTACTATGTATTCACGCTTTTAACTCGGATTTTTTGCCTTGTTTTTTATGATAGTGGGGTTGGTGGGGGAGTGCCGTTCTCATGATCGAGGTTTTTCTTGTTCCTTGGTGCGCGGCTAATTTTGCCAGGGACAATACAACGGCGATCCGGGGGTGTGTGAGAGAGCTACATCATGTAGGAGAGAGTATCCTTGTGGGAACATCAAGGAATAATATTGCTAACAAGTGGCAATGACAGGCCCCCGATTATCCACAAGACAGGTGAGTTCTCGGAATGATGCATGGCCTTGAATATGCTTCACAACCTTAGTCTCCGCAAGCTAAATGATAAGTGAAAATAAACAGCAATCATTTCTCCATCGCCCACACTAACAGTAAAGCGAACGCATGGGTTACTCTAACGTTTCCGGATGAGAACTAACTCAATTTAAGCTCGCAGGCTAATGCGCCTCCCTCCATCCCTTTCTCATTCTAGGTAGGTATCTACCACTTCCTTACCCGGCGCATCGCCACCGTCAACTGCCGCGAATCCTGCCCGAAATCCGGGAGCCTACAATATCTTATCGAGAATATCACCGCCCTCCCTAATTCCCTCGCGCCCTTTGCCATTAGTCTTAAAATCTGAGCTCGGGGATTCTCCGAGGCGGCCACCGGCGAAACGAAATCATACAGGCATCATATGCAGAAATATATCGATTCGAAACCCCCGGATAATTACTGATCTTAACGAATCAAGCTCCAGGAGCTCCTGTCCCTTGTGTTTGGTATCGGGATCTGATCAATAATTTATTTATCAATTTAGACCACTTATCTAAATTACCACTCTCTTAGTTGGATAGACCCAGGTCATTCAAGCTTCTCTCTTTTTGATTTCATTCCCTGTGCGCTACCATCTCTCCCGTTGAACCTCGGATGCTTCGAAGCGAGTCGCTTCTAACAGAGATAGGGGAAGAGAGTGGCAATGGCGAAGGTATTTGTGTGGTACCCGATTCCTAATTCACCGCACTAGCGTCTCCTACCATGGAAAAGGGGGGGATGATAGGAAATACGAAACGAAGGTGTCGGGAATCCCAGGATGTTCCTCCATACAGTACCTACCACTCCTAGTTAGCTACATATAAACGGCTTGGGACTCGTTGGCCCCAACTTGGCATTCTTGTTGGCTCTCCGTGGTGCGCCATTCGCTTCGGTCCCGTGGCGGCAGCCGGCCCGTCTCCACCACCCGCGACCTAAAACACAACGGAAGGGAATCCGGCTTCATCAGCCCATCGCCCTCGAAAATCACGGAACTCCGATATCACAGGCAACTTTAGGTTTAGTTTAGGGTCCTCCCCTGAGCTCTCTCCGAACCATGGAAGTCTTGGAATAGGCCACGGTCCTTGTGGAGTAAGATAAACACACCACTCCTGAAACCCTCTCTCACACAGAACGCTTGACGTGTCATCACCTTTCAATAACTTTTGCTTTAACCGTTTTTACAGACTCTCATGGTGAAGAATCCTGTTGGCTCACCGGTTGGGGTAACATGAGGTTAGGATTGAGTTTCTCACTCAGCTGCAAGTAACCATCCCTGAAAGACATCATACCCCGCAGCTTACCGAGCGGCAGGGAACAGGGGGGGTACTCCAAGCCCACGGAATGGGAAATGAATAAGTGATCCACTTATAGCATAATCGATAGATTCACAAGACTAGATCTTGAGGGACTCTCGTAACCTAGACTGCAGGCACGTAACTCATGCAGCGGAACACCACACCCCAATCGCATCTCCCCCATCCAGGTACCTGCCGAGCGCTTGAAGCTTATATCATACCACCAAGGTTCTAACATCAGTGCCCTCCCTAATCTTTACACTACAGACTCTTAGAATTATCTAAAATGCCGGAAAACAAAAAAGGCAAAAACATTATCGAACTATGAATTGCCTCGGCTCAAAAGTCTCCCGTGGCACTGTGGGCCTTGGAGCCACGAACCGGGCCTTTTAGGAACCGTTCACCTCACCAAGCAATCGCCCCCCTCGAATGAAAAAATTCCACAAATATCAATTTCCTGACACCGGGGCAGGCATTGCCAAAAGTCACATCGGCAAGCCCAAATTTGGCAACATCCATACACCAAAAGAATTTCTCGCTGAGACCCCTCAAGGCTATCCCCCACTTCAGCTTGCTGACTTTGCGGATGGCAGACAGAAAACAAACCGTCATCGGAGATGCAATGGGGATAATACAGCCGGCGGATATGCATCAAGATATCTTTGACCCGCCACTGTCTGCGCACAGGCAGGAGGTCAAGGAAGGACGGGAATGTCTGCACGCTTGCCACAACGCATTCAGGATCGGACAGGCGGTTACGGCCGTAGGAGCTTGGTGCGCCTACATTGCGCCCTATGTTAATACGCTGGAGGCTCATTGTGAAACGACGGAGGGATAAGATGGCGGAGGGGGGACTAGGCTTCTACCTTTGCCTTGGATTTGTATAAGCGGGAAGGATAGAAAGCCGCTGCTTTATCTGTCAAGTTTGTTTACTCTGGAATCCCGTGGCATTGTCGGTCCTTGAGGGAGTCTCGCTTAATCTCACAAGCAGGTAAGCAGTGTTCCGCCTAGCCGGTGCGCACCACACAACTGTTCCCAAAACCTCTCAGAGAAGGAGGAGCGAAGGTATTAATTAGTGGGGGAGGGTTGGGTTAATATACGACCGTGGTGGAGAAATCCTAATATCCCACACTGGAAGGGATTACCTGAGCCCGAAGAGAGATTTAGCAAAGAGCCCGAAGTGCCAGAAAGTAGTAAAGAAGAGGTAGGCCAACTGTGCTATTATAGAACTCTCTCGGTCAATCTGTTTGGGAATGATGATACCTCGCTTTCCAGGCAAATTGCGATGTTCGGAGCAACACAAAACGAATTGTAGCAGGCTTCGCAGAGACTCTTGGGTGTTTAGATATTTTCGCGGAGGTTTCGGAATCTTCCGATGTCGGTTTTTTTTTATGTAGGATGCCGGTACTTGGGATTCTAGCTTATTTTCTGGGATAGGGATAGGGTAATAGTAGCGAAACCCTATTCCCGGCGCGTTTCAGCCCCCATGGTGTTGATAAAAGAGCGCTTATTGCTCTCTCTGAATTAATCTACATAATAATATTATTGTGACTTTTAATTGTAAAGCCTCCCGAGGAGAGGTCTAAAACCAAATTGTATTCAATGGCTGGGGAGGAGGCACGGTAGCAACGATTGCCGAGTCCTAGTCCGACTACCCCGGCAGTAGAAGGGTATACCGGTAGTCTCAATAAGGAAGGAAATTATCTTGAACATGGTTGGAGAGCATAACGTGAAACAGATAATCCTACTCACAGCTGACCCAGCTAAATGAACCTCCTCACAACGAATCTCTAGCTATAGGAAACAGTGCCTCACAGCACACACACGAGAGAATTTAGTGCAGCGGACAGTTTGCTATAGTGAACGCCCATAGTAGGAATCGGTGAACGAGACTTGGAGGTCCAGGTTTTTAGCATTTGTTATCTAAGCACAACTGTACCCATAGCAGTCCAAAAATTAATTCATACACGGCTGGCATCACAAGGCTCGCTGGTGGAGAAAGGTTAGGTTATGTAGCACTAAGGGTTAGGGGTGGCAGGCTTTGATTTGATTGCGCCCATTTCGGCTAGGCGCTCCTGAAAGTAAAAGTACTAGTGGAGATTCATCCGTAATTGCTACGAACATTGACGAGTGAAAAAAAGGTGGAAAACAGGTATGGTAGAGGAGGTGAAAAGCGACGAGAAGCCCATGGCCCTCTACCTCTCTATCCAGGTACCGGTACAAGCACCTGTGTTGGTCGCTCATGACAAATACAAACAGGGCTGGTAAACTACCGGAACAGATCTCTTCGGGTACCGGAACTTGTACCCCGCCAATTTGTCCGATGCGGCTCTAAGATTTTCCTAGCCGCTTTACCTATTTTGTCACAATGCTTTGTCATCTGCGCAATCCATCGCACCCTTCTCCTCTTTGTGCTGGCAGCAGTTTGCCCGCTTCCTCTTCCTCTCACCTCTTCCTCTCACCTCTTCCTCTCACCTCTTCCTCTCACCTCTTCCTCTCGCTCTCTCTCGACTATAAGATCCATACCTAAAGATCTCCCCTCCTTTAGTGTTCGATCGCTCTTTCATACCTCACTGAGCTTTACGGCTAAAGATTGTGTGAGGTCACGTTTGCGTTCTTCATTTTCGTCTGTAACCGATTAGCACCACCGCACCTCTTCCCGACCATCTCACTCTCGCTTTGTTCTCGCTAACACCATGCCCCCCAACATGCGTGCCTGCAGTTCGTGCGCTGCTCACAAAGTATTACCCCCTGTTCCCTCCTAGCAGTCACACCGTACCTTAGCTAACGGACACAGCGACGATGCGATCACAAAGTCCCCGCCCCAAGGAAAAGTGACGGCCTACAAGCGAAGCAACGCCCGGTCGAACCGACTGACGAAATTATGCCCGATGCCGCTTCTGATCAGGGGACGAAAGTGAATAAGCGTAAGGCTGCGCAAGTGGAGGGAGTGGTTCCGGAGGTCATACGAAGTGTACGGAGGAGAAGTTTGAGGAGTGGACGGGTTAGTTTTATGGGTGAAGCGGCCCAGCAAAATAGCGATAAGGGGGGGCGCAATTCCGGGGGCTCAAACGCTGGTTCTGCGAAGGAAGAGGGATTATCGGAAGCTCCCAATGGCCTACCACACAGTGAAGGAGAAGGTGGGCGCCGGGGTCCGGGCTCTGCATCCGGTAGAGATCCTCGCAATGAATCATCATCCCCCAGATCGGCCTCTCCACCCGCGATCGAAATCGCCTCCCCAACGCCCTCAATCGCACCGGAGGTCGAAACCCGCGGGCCATCGCCCTTGGCCGACGATACTGACGAGGAAGAAATTTGTGTCCGCCTACCCCCTGCTCCATCCCCCCCGCCAACCAGATCCCAATTGCCTTCGTCAAATGTCTCTCCTGCCCCTGGGTCCTCGCCATCGACACCGTCAACGCCTTCTCCGCAGCAGGCCCCTATCCGGCCACACTCTCGCTGGGTGGACCCTACCAAGCCTGCCGGTCGCTTTTCAGGAACCAGAAGGTATACTCCGCTGGCGCTGAACGCCCCTGTTTATGGAGGGAAGATACCGCCGCCGGCTCCTACTCCACCGCCGGCGTCTGGATGAATGCCACCAGCCGATGAATTCTTTTTTCTGCAATTGGTGTAATTACTACGAGCCTTGATGTGAAATTGTGACTGGTACAGGCGTTGTTGATTTACCTACGTTCTGTTGTTGCTTTGAATCAGACATAAGTGGATGTGAATGTTTACAGAGTTCATTGGGAAAGTGATAAGAAACGTATCGGCACCCCCTGCCTTTAACCAGCATCTTCAATGTCAGCGCGTCAGACGCCCCACGCCTCTAGTTTGTTGAATTGGAAAGCCTTAAAATTAGTTTCATAAACAATACTTAAAAAATCTTTTGAAAAAAAAAAACCCCCCTTGTGCAATGTGCAGTAAGAAGTGATGGAATAGTTACTCGGGGTTAACCAGCCAGATGCATCTTTGCCCATGACTGCTAATGGCTCCGTAGTGTACTGTACCCCCGCAACCAAATACCGCAAAATCTCGCGATCAACCACCAGATAACCAGCGGGTTTCACCCGCCAGCCCGCGGTGGGCTCAATTTAGCAGGCTAACAGAATTGTAAATACCAGTTAATGAGGTCCAACACGTCCGAGGGGCCCAGGCCATGCCATGTGTAGAAAGCGCTAGCCCTGCTCAGGGGGGGGTTCCCCCCGAATCTGTATCGTAGATTAGAGGCCGACCGGGATCCTGCGGTAGGATCGGTAGGATCTGTAACTTACCCCTTTAACCTAGATAAGGGGTGGATGAACTACCGGTATCAACTGCGCCAGTGTTACAGTAAGTGCCGAATTTCTCTGCATTCTGCTCAGTATTTAGCCGGTAGTATTACCGCATTACCTGGTTTTATTCGCCTGCCGCTAGTACGTTGAAATAAAGTAGGGGCTGAAGCAAAAACATTCAACACCGTCAGGAAGAGTCCAAAATGAGTCTAGTTTTGGCCATAAAAGGTTAAGTGGGCGCGTTTTATTGCGAATTGGAGACAGATTACGAAGAAAACTCTTATTTCAACGTACTACGGTAGCGGCAGGCGAAAAAAACCAGGTAATGCGGTAGTTCCAATCCGGTACTCGAGAGGGTCTCGCACTCTTCAATTGGATAGCTTACCTAATAGCAGTACTCCGGATCTGCTGTTGCCCATTTGGAACAGGTTATCGGTGCAACCGGATAAGCTAATGAAAGATGCGAAATTGGCATGGTGCAATCACTTTTGTCCTCCGAGGGGGCCATAACTTTACCATCGCTTTCTCTTGTGTGGCGTACGATAGCGCAGTGAAACAAGGAGTGTAACGATATAGAAAGATCTGACCAGATCCGTCGCACTCCGCTCTTTCCTTTGCGACGTCTTCTGCTTGCCGGGAACAAAGCATGCATAAAATGCGGGGGTGGGCGGAAGAAGGGATTCAAAGGAAAAACAAAAGAGCAATTATAGAGTTAACAGATATATTTTGGTGGAAAACACAAAGGAAAGCTTCTTGCAAGATTTCCGCATTGCCGGGGATGATGCTATTGAGGCAGCCGCAGGTAGTTAGAGTTATTTCTAGCTCATTTTAAATCTCATGTAGCCCTCACTCGTTTCGCATTGCCATGTACGGTGATATGTTATATCCCCTCGTCCCAAGTTGGGGGTAATACCGCTAGGTTGGCTAAAATTTAGCGAAATGTGAAGAAATTCGACATTACCACCGAAGCGCATGTGTTGGAATTGGAAGGTGAGAATGTAGTCTCAAAACGGGGCTGTGGTCTTGGGCACGGGCCCGGTATTGGATTGCTGTGCGAATCTAACGTGGAGAGATGTGCAGAGGAAGCGAATCTTGATTCTATTCGCAATGCTCAGAAGGTTTCACCGTGTGCAGTATTTTTTGGTGATAGAGAAATCGCTTCTAGGTTCAATGGTAGGTCCACTCTAGATCGATAGTATAGTGGAATAAAATATTGCTTTGAGTTTTAAAGGTCATGAGCTGCAGGAAACCTTGCACTTTCTAAAAAGCTGCAACGATCACCGCCACGATCTTGGCTGAGCAGCTCCCTTATATCCCAGTGAACTCGAAAATTTGTCTAAGCTAGTTCGTCGGGCTGAAGTTCCTTGGGAGCTGGACTGGTGATATGTAAGGTGGTTGGCCGAACCTGTCTGCTGCTCCCGGGAAATATAATATAGTTCTTTGCACAAGTATCCCCACTTTCTGATCCACGATATTGCAACTGTAGCTTCCTAAACCCGTCTCGGAGGTACATACGACGGATTCTAAGTGATTCTACGGGTGACAAGATGGGCGATTTTCAAGGGGAGGTGGTGTAATATGTTCAAGCCCGCTTCGGACGGTTCCTATTTTGACGGAACTATTTTGGCCTCCGGGGGGAATCAGACTGATCAAGTTAGGCCCTGTTTGGTTGTGCTGGGCCCATTCAGGACCGTTCCAGTGGGAAACGGTCGGACCTGTGCTGTAGGAACGGTTGCTGCCAATTTGGCACCATTTTGCTTCTGACAAACACATTAAAAAGAATCTCACCTTTGAGCCTCAAGAAGAAATTTTACTACACTGGAGGACAAAAGTGGAATGAGTTTTTCCGCATCGCAACCAGCGAAAAAAAAAAGACATTTTCACATCTGGAATAAAGTACTCGTACACAGGACACCGATCACCGCCACCATGCCTCCCTGAGCCCCTTACATAGTGTCACTGCATACTTAAGTCAAGTCTCTCTTAGAACTAGTGGTTTTTTCAGGCAAAAATGGGAGTCGGGCTAGGATTGTGGAGCCCAAGGTCGAGCACTTCCATGTGTTGATGGTATTTGCCGGGTAACTTAACTTGCTCTCAGGAGAAGACTCACCTTGAGGTATTTCCACCATTTTTTGGCCTAGAAGACTAGGTTTTACAAGGTAATGCAAGGCCTCTGCAGCCTTGTCAGTATTCCTTCTTTGGCGTGCGTCGGTAGGTTGTGTTGCTGGCATTACGAAAACTCATTCACTTTTGTATAGAAACATCATGTCCTGTAGAACAACTCCTTTATAATAATATTATAATATCAACAATACATCTTTGATTCTTATTTTTATTTCCAACAATTTGATGAGTATAATACTCCGGCAGATAGTAGTAGGAGTGGGGGGTAGGAGCCAGGAGCAGAAGTTGTGAATTGAGGAAGGTTGTAGGTATGGTGCCGGCACCTTAGAACTAACCCTGAGTCTCACACCGGAGAGGACGCTAGTTCTAATGCGGTGGTATAGTACGCCTAATTAGGAATTTTCTTGGCTAATTATTGAGCCAAACTTTTTTTCCTCATACAAGTCTCACTGTCTTCCTTTCCCATACAAACTTTGAAGGCCTCTGCACCCCCAACTAGAAGGTTAAAAAGAAAATCCCTCTGTAAATACATTCAAATAACTAATTAGGAAAGCTTTACAGAAGGAATTTTAAAAATTCCATCTGCAGGTGCTGCTGTTGTTGGTTGAAATATTAGTCGATGTTCGTTGTCAAGAGGGTAGGTTCTAAGGTGCCGGCACCAGACTGTACTTGTAGTGTTGAAGGTTTAAATTTGAGAAGGATTCGAAGCACTGCACCAGAGGATGGCAACTGTTTTGTTAGGGCTGTTCAGAAATGGAATGGTAGATGCCTTTTACCGTTGCCAAACGCCCATTTCGTTCCCCCATTTTGGGATGGAAAGGGAATGGTCGTTTGTATGTGGCAACGGAATGGCCCAGCACAACCAAACAGGGCCTTACCGTTTGAGCCCGAGCTATCAGTACAATACGGAGGGAGGTCTGAAAAAAAAAAGTAGGGCTAGGGTTATTCTTTATCGAGGCTTGGGGGTGGTTTCTCTGGATTTACAAGAGAAAGATAGAAAATCTCGAATTCTTGTGAACTGATGGAAAAAGGAAGAAGCACAACCTCCTCGATTCACATCTTGTTGTCGCGTAAAATTATGGTCCCTCCGGGGACCGTTCTGAGTTTCACTGCAGGTCACTCGGATTGTCTGATCAATGCAGTAAAAGGGGAGCCATCAATAGGTAAGGGCCTTTATATGGTGGTAGTACCATGACAAAGGAGACGGGAATCTGCAGGGAAATCAATAAAGTTTCATTGAATCGGCGTTGCGATTCAAATCCTAGCTCTCCTGGCTAGGTAACACAAAATACAATGCCCAAGACCCACCCACCAAACCAAGCTACCCCGAGGAATGACTATCTACCACTATCACATCACTGACCGCTTGCACTCCGCAACTCGCCGACTAAACCCCTCTAGTAGGAGTACCCAACTGTCCCCCACGGCCCTCAACTCCTCCATCTCCTCCTCCCATTCTCTATCACTAATGGTGCTCCAGTTTTTCTCCGGCGAACTATCCCCTCCAGGCCAATCTCTCAACCTAGTAATCGCGGCTGCAAGAGCAGCCTCATCTCTGAAGTCCTGGGATAGACGTAGTTTGTAGATTTCTTCGGCACAGGTGAGGCGATGTGACAAGGAATCACGCACGGAGGAGCGGAGGAAGCGTGGTGGTTTCCGGGGGTGCTTGGGGAGAACGGAAAGCGTAATATACAGGTATGCAGTTATTTGGTGGAGTATTTGTAGCAGAGTGGTATAGTAGTCTGAGGGGACGGATATTTTTAGTTTTAATATTTGTGTTAAATTTTGAGGATGATGTGGAATTTGTAGACTGAGATGTTTGTTGGCTGTGGGGAGTATATTCTTGGTGCTTGAACTGTGATTGGTGTATGACCGGGGCAAATAGTAGCATGATTGGTATTTCCAGGAGAGTTTAAATAGCAGTAGATCTCAATTTAAGTCATTGTGATTTGAAAAGTTGCTTAGTATGCTGGGTTTGGTATTGGGAAAATGGTATGGTAGAGAGCTTGGGAAGCAGGGCAATTTTGGAGAAAAAGAAGCCTAATTCGGGGCCTTTTGCAGTCTTCCTATTCCGGGTTATCAATCAGAGTTAGAAAATCCATGGTATTCCTTGTAAACCCTAGTAAGACATAATAAGAAAAATTAAAATGGTCTATACTATCCGCGTAGTGTAACAGGGACTTGTGGTTGAAATAATAACATTGCTGAATTGGAAATTCACAAGCTGGAAGCCCCCTCCATGGCTATTGAACTGCCTAAAGAGTCGCTAGCAGATAACCCTCAACCCAGGTGTGAGCCCTGAAAGCACAGTTTGCAATCCATCATTCTAGTATGCCCTATTGTTTTTTATTGCCAATCCTCAGTAAACGGGTTATGAAGGGTTTCTGCACAGAAAGAAATCTGGCACAAGCTGAGGCCCTGAGCGCTAGTAAACTCATAGAGGATTTTCCTGAGAGGGTTCCAGTTCCTTAATTTCTAAATTTGCAAGATACCTGTCTAAGCAATGGGCTTTGCCGGGGCCATGCTACGGACCGGAGAGCAAAATTATGGAAAAAAATATTTCCTCCAGGGCCGGTAAGCAGGGAGCGCGGGGAATGGGGCCAAAGGTCTATGGATATTGGGGCCATGGAGGCCCCTTAATAAAGACTACCTGGGGCAGGCTACTTTTCAGTTTTCAGAATAATTTCTTAAGCATGCTAGTATTTAATTTAAATGAATTGGATCTACCGGAGACCATAATGCCTATTTTGTTGAGTCACTATGAGAAGAAATGTCCACCTCATTATTAAAATGTCTTTGGACTAGTATTCGCACCTTGAAATATTTATTCAGGCTGTCAAGACTTTGTATTGAAAATGATATGAAATTCTTTTTCGGTCCTCAAAGTTTGTAATGGTTATAAGTTTCCCACCCTAAATAGTAGGTATAGCTGCAGTGGAGTTGGCAAGCGAACAAGGGAAGCATTTTATTTAGTATCCTTAGCCTGAGAAAAATTTTATACTGAAGGCCAAAAAGGGGGGGGCAAGGCTCAATGTGGCAAACGTAAAGAAATTATCAGAGAATTTGAATGCTTATGTAGCCTACAACGTACCAATTCATCTATAAAATCTCTTACAATCTACTATTTCCATAGCGGTGGTTAATATCCGTACTCAAAAACAAAAACATCCAAGTGGGATTAGTGTGTTCTTAACACGGCAAAGCATGGTATTCGCAATTCCGGTAACCTGCCAGACTAAGCCTATGGTGGGTGGACCGGAGATTAACCCCTGCTGAGGTGAGAGTGGATAAGAGAGATTTTACGGTATGTAACATATCATACCATGGTAGGGGGATCTAGGGGAATTCCCCACACAGATCTTAGCCAGGATCCTTGAGGAGTATCTAGGGTATTGCCTGATAAATTTACACTCCGGATAACAATAGTAGAATCCGTTTGGAGCAGGAACAAGAGACAACGAGGGTACCGGATTCAAGCCGGGCACCTCCGGGCCACGGTTGCATAACCCCCTGAGCGATCACCCAACCGTTATCATGTGGGAGGAGCACGCTCTTTGAGAAATTATCCAGAAGGGATAATAATAGGAAAACTATACCACAACCGAGTTTTCTTTTTAGAGCTGTGAACGCCACGGGCTCCCTAAAGTTAATACCAGAGATGTGATCTCAGGGTATCATACTATGATTAGAAATTTCTCGAGTGATCTTATATGATTCAAGAAACCATCTCTGCGTCCAATTTAGGTTAGCCTACTAAAGCAGTTATAAAAGGGTACTCATAAAGCTCTCAGATCCACCTAAACAGAGGTTTGTCCAAATTGAGCTGCCATTACCTGACCTTGGCCTTTAAGGAAAGCGTGTCTGTAGAATGTACACGAATCTCTTTTTTGTGACATCTCTTCCAATGGCGGAAATACTTAAATGACAGCCCCTGCCCTCTAGGCCACCTGTCTGTATTCTCTTGCACTTAGTGTCTTTCGTCTATCTTGACTCAACAAAAGCAACTGTACAACATGAAGAGTGTCGTACTACTTTTTGCATTTGTTCTCCTCCAGGCGGAATCGGATGCTAAACCCATCTGGATAACCGGGGTCACTCCCACGGTCGCCACTTCCCCACGCCTGTCCCAGAGGCCCCCTTCAGCACAGCGAATAGCAGACAAGATATTCAAGAATCAAAGACTAACCGAATTTGGTATTGCCCACTCTGACCCTAATAGGGCAAAATCTAAAAGCCCCATGGGCTGCCTCGATATTATCATGAGTAGCTAGCTAATATTTTCTTCTTAATAGTTGAAGCAACCCTTCGCAACCTCTTCGACAAAAATGACATCATCCCGGAGGAGCATGACTGGGGCGGCCCGGACCGCCCCTTCGATATTGATGAGTACTTCAGTATCTCGCCCCCAGGTATTCCACCCTCTCCCCCTTTCTACTCTTTCCCCCATATGCGATCTTGGTTGACCCTACTCAGAAAAACCAAAGAAATCGGGATGGAAGAAGTTCTGGGAGGGAATCCAGGCTCTCTTCTCGCCTAGTAACGAAATCAGAGGCGCTGCGGGCGCTGCTGGGGTGAGAACAACATTCGGTACTGATGGGACTGCTAAGGGGGATACGGAGTCCTTGTTCGACTTTACAGAGAATGATACTGGTAGTTGGAAGACCGCTCCGGAGAGAATTGATGGGGCTGGCACATCTGGTAAGACAGGGTGGATAAATTAGGGCCGAGGACCCCTTTCTTTCCCTGCCGAAGGTCTTCCTTTTTTGGTGAATTTTGCTAACTTGGATATGTAGATTCGGAGAATCGGTATACTATGCATGGAGCGAGGGGATCCAAATAAGGATTAACCGGGCGATCGAGAGAGGCTATGGGAGAAGTCCTTAAATTCTGTCAACGGGAGACTAGTATTTCTCCGAGGTTTTTTTCGAGAAGTTTCTTTCTCAGAAGGTCACTCCTATTGGAGACTTTGATTGAGTTCACTATGTGTAAATTGATTTTAATAAAAGAGAAAAAAATAAAACCAACCGATGTAAGCCAAAACTGAATGCGAAATTCAAATTAGGTTTTCGGAGTTTCAATTACTGGACAGCATCTCCCCTCCCGCCTATATTCCACCATCCACTAATCTGGCTTACAAGTAGGTCGATGGAGAATGAGCAATGCCAGGTATTACCTGCCGAACCGGATGGACAAAGAGAGTTCGAGTCTTGGTCTCTTGGACAGGGGGACTTCCAAGGAACCCCGGAGCAATCTCTCAAAGGAATTAAGGCAAAGTAGCTGACATTCCCTCAACCCATTTGAGATTCGATAAACAAGTATCACGATCCCATTTTGGTTACACAGCAGGTGGCCACCAAGGAGTGACCGCGTGTTTGCTTCCTGATTACTCAGTTTGGACGGGGCTCTAATAACGATAATGTGTCCTATAGTATTTATTAGGGTAACCTGGAAAAATTAGGGATTTGTGGTAGTAGCTCGTTTGAGCCTCCGCCATGCATCGTATTATAAGTCCATAAGTTTGTTTCTGATAGCCCAAGGAGGGGGGGGTTGAAACGGGTCCTATTGCATACTCGGGAGTGTCGTATTTACGGGTAGGAATAGGAGTTCGGGTGCAGGGTAGTTCTATTAGGGGAGGGAAAGGCAGATGTCATTAGGGCGTCTATTTCCCACCACACTTGGGCCTGCGCTCGTAACTGAGGCGTAGCTCCACTTGCTTGCGCCCAGAGGGAAGGAGAGATAGATTTCTTGCCGGCGCTATTTGATGCGGATGGAGAGGCTACGTTTACGAGGCGTATTTCCTATTGGTCCTGCACTTTAGCCGAAGGGAAATGATTGGATGCTGGTTGCACCACAACAAGCCTCATCACCCCGCTTTCTTCAGCTCTGTTCACGGAATATTCATAAACTCCCTGATACCTCTACAAACCACTACGCCGCTTCTGCATTCAAGCAACACTTCAAACAGGAAATCATGGCCCAAACCTCACTTATGCAATCGGTCAGCTTTGGCAACAGCAACACTAACTGCGGCAACATAAGCACTAATTTCAATACCTTCAATTTGTCTGATGAGGACGCGAGGATTTTGGGTTGGCTCTCTCCATTGGAGCCAAATAACAGACACCAGGGAGTGCGCACCGAACGGTTCGACGGTGTTGGGGAATGGCTATTGGAAAAGAGGGAGTTTAGAGAGTGGAGAGGTAGTGAGGATGGAGCTGGTAGGGGGATCTTGTTTTGCTCCGGGGATCCGGGAGTGGGCAAGACATATCTGAGGCAAGTAGAATGATTCTTTTGAGGTAGCGGAAATTGCTGACGACCAGAAACACCAGCTCCCTGGTGATCGACAGCTTGCGTGACCAGGCGGGGAAGGACAATGCCGCCGTTGCGGGCTTGTACTGCGACTTCCTTTTACAGAAAGAGCAAACAATCACCAACGTTATGGGGGCAATTCTGAAGCAGCTAGTAGGCCGGGGTGGTATCCCGAATTATCTACGGGAGGCGTTTCAAAAAGGGCAAAAGGAATTCGGTGGTAGGGGACCGCAACTTGTGGATCTCATGGGAATGCTGCAAACGGAAATTGCTTCGCTACCCCAGGTTTTCATCTGTCTCGACGCCTTGGACGAATGTTTACCGAAGTAACTACCTGAGCTTCTCGAGTCACTAGGAGATATTGTTCGGGAGTGCCCTAGGACCAAAGTATTCCTCACCGGGAGGCCCCACGTCTGGGGAGATGTTCAAAGATATTTCTCCAAGGCGGTCGTTATACCCATCAGCCCTAACCCAGATGATATCCGGAATTATGTGGAGATGAGGCTAAAAAAGGATCCCGAGCCAGAGGCGATGAACAGCGACTTACGGGAGGATATTGTGAGGGTTATTCAAGACAAGATATCTGATATGTGAGTAGGAACACGGCACTCCCGTACCATCATTGATGTATATTTGCCAACGGTTGCGCGTAGATTCCTGCTGGTATCGCTAAACATCGACGCTATTTTGGGAGAGGTCACAATTCGCCAGAGAAGAAAGAAACTTGAAGAAATGGCACGGGGAAATGGACTAAGCGAGGCCTATACTGCAACCATACCACGACTCAAGGCCCAGAGGGGATATAAATCGGCACTGGGATTGAAGGTCCTGATGTGGGTGTTGTATTCGGAACGGCCGTTGCGAGGCGAGGAACTCTGCCATGCCTTGGGAGTGGAGATAGGATCCGAGGATCTAGATCCGGAAAACGTTCCTGCGTTAAAAACACTTGTAGCCTCTTGTCTTGGTCTTGTCACGTTCGAGGCATCCTCATCCACTGTCCGACTGGTGCACTTTACTCTACAGGAGCATCTGTCAAGTGATCCGACTCTATTCCACAGCCCTCAAACAGAAATTGCAGGGGTTTGCTTGACATATCTCAATTTTAGATCTGTGAGGTGTCTTTCCCCAACTCTTTGTTTGGCCCCTTGGACAACGCCCCTTCTAGAATATGCTTCGGTTCACTGGGGGGGACATGCGAGAAGGGGGATGACGGAACTCATCAAAATGCTTGCACTCAGGCTCCTCGATAAGTTCAATCAGCATATATCTGCCCAACTACTGTTATTGAGCTGTTTTGATGGTTCATCAGACCGACCATACTATAACTGGACAGTAGGGCCTATGGGATTTACAGGACTCCACTGTATAGCATTCTTTGGGATCATGGAGATAGCTGCAGCGGTATTGGAGATGAACAAATGGGACATTAATGCAACGGATTGCACCGGGGGTACAGCTCTCACATGGGCAGCAGGAGGAGGGCAAGAGGAGATGGTGAAGGTGCTTTTGCAACAAGAGGACGTCAATCCCGACCAGGCAGACACCTATCATGGCCGGACACCACTCTCGTGGGCCGCTAAGAACGGGCGAGAGGGAGTCGTACAGATACTTTTGGAGCGAGGGGACGTCAATCCCAACCAGGCAGACACCCAATATGACCGGACGCCACTGTCGTGGGCGGTTGGGAACGGGCATTCCGAGGTAGTAAATATGCTTTTAGAGCGAGAGGAAGTCAATCCAAACCAGGCAGATACCGTTTATGGCTGGACACCACTCTCGTGGGCTTCTAAGGACGGGCATTCCGAGGTAGTAAAGATGCTTTTGGAGCGACGGGACGTCAATCCCAACCAAGCAGACACACGATATGGCCGGACGCCACTCTCGTGGGCCGCTGAGTACGGGAAAGAGGAGGTAATAAAGATGCTTTTGGAACGAGGGGACGTCAATCCCGATAAGGGAGACACCCTTTATGGCAAGACGCCACTCTCGTGGGCGGTTGAGAACGAGCATACGAGGGTAGTTGAGATTCTTTTAGAACGAAGGGACGTCAATCCCGACAAGGGAGACACCCTTTATGGCGAGACGCCACTCTCGTGGGCGGTTGAGAACGGGAATTCGGAGGTAGTAAAGATGATTTTGGAACGAGGGGACGTCAATCCCAACCAGCTGGTCGCGAATTGCGGTCAAACGCTGCTCTTGTGGGCGGCTGAGAGCGGGCAAGAGGAGATAGTAAGGATGCTTTTGGACCGATGGGACGTCAATCCCGACCAGGCAGACACCGCATATGGCCAAACTCCACTCTCGTGGGCGGCTCGGAACGGGCATTCGGAGGTAGTTAAGATTCTTTTGGAACGAAAGGATGTCAATCCCGACAAAGGAGACACCTTTTATGGCAAGACCCCACTCTCGTGGGCGGTTGAGAACGGGAATTCGGAGGTAGTAAAGATGCTTTTGGAACGAGGGGACGTCAATCCCAACCAGCTGGTCGCGAATTGCGGTCGAACGCTGCTCTTGTGGGCGACTGAGAGCGGGCAAGAGGAGATAGTCAAGATGCTTTTGGAACGACGGGACGTCAATCCCGACCAGGCGGACACCGCATATGGCCAAACTCCACTCTCGTGGGCGGCACGTAACGGGCATACAGGGGTAGTTAAGATTCTTTTGGAACGAAAGGATGTCAATCCCGACAAGGGAGACACCTTTTATGGCAAGACCCCACTCTCGTGGGCTGCTGAGAGCGGGCGAGAGGACGTAGTGAGGATGCTTTTGGAACGACGGGACGTCAATCCGGACCCAGCAGACACCTTTTTAGGTCAAACGCCACTCTCGAGGGCCACTGGGAACCGGCATTCAGGGGTAGTAAAGATGCTTTTGGAACGAGAGGACGTCAATCCCAACCAGCTGGTGGCCACATGTGGCCGAACGCCGCTCTTGTGGGCGGCTGAGAACGGGCATTCGGAGTTAGTAAAGATTCTTTTGGAACGAAAGGACGTCAATCCCGACAAAGGAGACACCTTTTATGGAAAGACGCCACTCTCGTGGGCCGCTGAGAACGGGCAAGAGGAGGTAGTAAAGATGCTTTTGGAGCGAGGGGATGTCAATCCCAACCAGGCTGACACCTTTTTTGGCCAGAGGCCACTCTGGTGGGCTGCCCGAAACGGGCATTCGGGGGTAGCAAAGATGCTTTTGGAGCGAGGGGACGTCAATCCTGACCAGGCAGATACCAGCTATAGCCGGGCGCCACTCTCTTGGGCTGCTCGGTACCGAGAGGAGGAGGTAGTAAAGATTCTTTTAAAACGGACAGATATCCGCACCGCTACGCTAGAAAACACGAACGAAACGCCATCATCGCTAGATCCCTCCGACGGGCATTATTGGGCTGTGCCTTGCCCCCAGGAGCGGGGCAATGATAATTACACCACACCAGATCACCGTGCCCCGACATTTCTTCCGCCCTCTGCTGTGTACGCAAAAGAGTCCATGGTGGAGATGCAATTCAGATCTCAAAATCATAGTACCGAAATAATAGGCACCAACGGCCAGCCTGCTGTCCTCTCGGCATCCCACGGCAGGCCGCTAAGGCTATCGGACCATGGTCATTCTATCTCCACGTCCGCAGATATCTTCCGCGGATATCGTCGCTCAATTTAATCACATTAGTAGTCCCAACCTCCTCCCGACCACCTCCATCGCTAGAGTAACACTAAGACCCATCCTCGCGACACTTGACCAATCTTATTGCAGTTAACAAGTGTTTCGCCTCTCCTCTCTTATTCCCCCCTCCGCCTTCCCCCTCCACTCTCTTCCTTCCTTGTCGCCAGATATATTGTTATTCCATAGGGGCATGCAAGGTGGAGCGTTGGTGTAGCTGAGATACCGATATAAATAGGTCTTGATGATGGGTGTTACTGACTTCTACTGGCTATATGTTGTTTATCGACTTTCGAGTTAATTCCCTTCTTCGCCCTTTCCCTTCCTTGGAGTTCTGTTTAGACTTGGTTATACTGCCCTACTCTTGTTCATTCCTGCTATTAGTTAAGTTGGTAATTGTCTTGTGTTCTGTGGCCGGTGCGTATCACAATGTATAGTACGGTCAATTACTACAAGTGATTGGGTAAGAATAGATGGTAAGCAAAGATACATCCGCAGGGGGCCGATTTATTTCTTCAGAGCAGTTTTCACTGCTACCAACCCCTCGCTAGCGGCCGCCTTTACTTGCTATCGTGCTCCGATAATGGCCCCACTCTAGGCCACACCGCGGAGGTCTGAAACAGCCAAACGACAACCCTAACCCCTCCTTAACCGATAGCATTTCATGACTATCAAATGGTCTGGTGGAAATCACCAAGATGGTCGAGGCAGCGCTGTTGGAGCGCGGGCTACCTGAGCTGGCTTCAATAAGGACCAGAGATTGTATGTTAGTACTGTGATGGGCATACGGATATCTTTGGTGTGTCACAATAGGTGCAGCTCTAATTCAATAATATCACAGAAATAATATTACAAAGCACAAAAACGTGAATATAATCTAGAAGTTCTTCGTTGACGAGTGGCTCTAGAGCCCTCCTGGTTTGTCTGTTGTTGATGGGGGGTCTTCCAGCCGGAGACTATACTATGGGGCTTGTGGACTCTTTGAAATCTGGGAATTGATCGTTGTGGGATCGCTTAGGCTTTAGATGCGCTGAGTGAACCTCGCGCTTCCCGCATCCTATTTAAGCGAGTAGGAGCCAAGAAAAATGCCCATGAAAGTTAAATCCGGGGAGAGTGAAAGCAGTGGGAACCAAGTAGCTTCGCGGGCAGTGCCATAGATGTTCTAAGTTATGATTTCCGATAACGAATGGGGGGCTTGATGGGAACTCAGTGTTGGGTAGATTTGAAAATGAGGGCAGCATGCTGGCCAGTTTTCAATAAAGGCAGAGGGATGAAAGGGGGGTTTTACTTCAATCGAGGGCATTGAATGGTGGGGTGACTTCGTTTTCGCCCCTTGTTAGTTATGATTCCTGATCGGGGAACGATCTGTGGCGGTAGCTCACGGTGCTACTGCCGAGGGAACTTTTCAGCGGATTTTGGGCATTCGTAGTATCGTTGTGGCAAGTTGGCACCCGCGAATGCAGCTCCAGCTGAGGCACCCTAACGTTTGTCACGCGGCTCAAAGCAGAATAATTGTGGCTCAACCTAACTTTCTATTAGCTCCCTTGGTCGCCCAACATAACTTCGTGGCTCCATGTAACCCCTTAGCTACGAGTAGACACAAGATTACATCTCCATGACAGCCTATTGTGGCATTCCATGCTACATCAGTTTCCACAATCTTGCTTGTCGCTCAATACCGGTAATTTTTAGCTGGAGAATTTCTTTTTTCTAGTCTTCGACAGCCATTTTTTTTCTTTTTCTCCCCTCTTCGGGTTTCCTGGGGCTCTGCTCGCTCGACTTATTTTCCTTTCATTCTCAGCCTGCCACTACTCTTTTGTTCAGCCACATAGAGTTAATATTCTAAGCCACGAAGTTAGGTTGAGCCACAAGGTTTCATTCAGCTTTGCTTCTTTTCTTTTCATTTTCTTTCCGGTTTTAATTTTCTTACGGCTTTCTGTAGGATGATCGCTGAGTCTGCCCTACAGAACTATGCCTGCTGGTTCCATTAAGCTGTCGGGTACGCTTTAGAGTTACCCCAGTTGTGGCGTCTCGTTGCTAGGGTAGCAGTAGCATTGGAACATGCATAAATGCTCTGTTAGGATCTTAGAAGTTGGTCAAGAAGTGTGGCCGGGGTAAGTAATAATCCGGGTATGTACGAGTACAGCCAAGTTGCGGTGTGTTATTGATTGAGACAGCTTCCCTACCTATCCCGTGGGGAAAAGGGCGATTGATGTGGATTTATTGCATTGAGAGATGGCCACGCGAGTGGAGCACACCCCTTGTCCATATCATACCCTTCCAAAATCTTCAAGCCTACATTGAATCGGCTCCAGAAATTCTCCCTTCTAGAAAAAAACAAGGCCCTCTGTCCCTAGTGCTCGGTCACCGCTATCATCCAGTGGTTTTATTTTGTAAAATTCTGACTTTGTGGTTACCCATCTGTTTTCATGTGGGGGTCATTCCTGGGGTTAGGATTTTAAGCGGGCGCGAGTCACGTGGCACAGTAGACGTAGACCTTTTTAAAAATTTAGAACAAAACCGAAGACTAGCACGCATACAAAGGCTCCCTTATAGACCAGAACCTAAAGTTGACCGCCAGCCATCCGGGAGACCCTCAACAATTCCCGTATGTAGGTGAAATACCAGGTTCCACTCTCTAGGTCAAAAACATCAGGTCCCAATCCATTATCCTCACTGTTTTGTACGAAGCTTCAGGAACGCCGCCGGTCGCGGTGCCGACTTCCCCGCGAGCGATCACACGGTGATCCAACGGCAATAGTTTTAAAGGTTGATTCTGATATGGTAAATTAATTTCATAGGATTATTTCGCTGGCCCACGGGGCTCTTTTTTCTTTTTTCTTTCGTTTTTTTTAAAACAGGTCTTATAATTGAGAAGTGTCGTATTTACGGGGAGGAGTTAAGGTGAATAGTGGAAGGAGGATGTCATTATGGTGTCCATTTCCCACTGCACATTAGCCTGCGCTATCAACTTACCGTAAAAACTCGGTAGATCCACTATCGTAGATCGGGGCTTGGCGGTTGCAACATGGGTTGTGCGTGATAGTGCCAAGGAATCGAGTGATCGTCCATGACTGGGAAATGAGAAACTCGCACAGACTCTATAAAATTGGCCTTGAGTCATGGCAAGTCTCGTATAAACTTAAAGAAAGGAAGAATGTAGGATAGTCTGAAATGCATTGTGACTCTGAGATTTGCAGACACGAAGGTGGTAGTCATAGTTAAATGATGACTGAATTAAAATTCTGTAAAATAGGTATTAGCACGTATAAATTAGAAGGATTGAGAACAATATAAAGCTGGGAGAATAGCATATGTAAAATGATAGGAATACCAGCCAGAATGCCACCGATCCGAAGCCCAAAACGTCAGCGAGGACCAAAAGCAAAGACAATCAGTGAGCGAATCCTGCTACCGCATCAATTACAACCGATTCGGTATCCTGAAAGAACGTATAGCCAATTCCAGAAACTCCGAGTGCTTACCTTTCTGGAACACCATCGAATTCCCCTAGCACGAGGAGGGGAATATCGTCCACCAACCCAACAAGAAGCCTCCGACTTGTATAAGGTGCCCCAGCGAACAATTAGCGACTGGGTACGGAAAAAAGGGAAGATAGAGGGGAGGGGAAGGAACTCAGCTGTGAGAAAGGAGGATGGGGTGGGCTATACTAAGCGAGTCCTGTGGCCAGAGTTAGAAGATAGACTCTATAGCGAGTTTATAGAACGGCGGAAAGGAGGACGCACAGTACGACAGGGCTGGTTTCGAATCCAGTCCCAGTTCCAATTTCGGTCGATATATCCGGAGGTGAACCCAGCTGTTTTCCGGTTTAGCAATGGATGGTTTCGAGGATTCCTAGGTCGCCATAAAATCAGCCTTCGTAGTATTACAAAAAAAGCCCAAAAGATTCCCAGCGATTACGAAGTACTTATCCTAAATTGGCTTCGATTTAATCGACGAAACTCTCAGTCTAGGAGGGATCGGTATTGGGAGGTAGCATTAGAGCGGCCGGTTGGACGATATGAGTTGTCGAATATCTGCAACCTAGACGAAACACCATTACCATTCGAATACTTGGAAGGGAAGACTTACGATCTCGTAGGGGAAAAAACTGTCTGGGTAAAGGAGAGTCGCTCGGGATGGGACAAAAGGCAAGCAAGTCATGTCTTATGCGTTTTTGCGGATGGCGTGCCCCGGGTACCGCCAATGATCATATTTCGAGGAACAGGAAAGAGACTAGGAAGAGAGCGAGAACGCTATCATCCAGGGGTCTTGGTTGAGTATAACCCTACCGCATACATGAACGATAAGCTTTTTGAGAGATACATCACAACTCACCTCGTCCCAGCTCTCGGCGGACGACCAACCCTCTTTGCACTCGATTTAATGGGTTCTCATAAAACCCCCGCCGTGCTCGAACTTCTCAACAACAGCAACATTACCCCCTCCCTAATTCCCTCTGGCTGTACTGGTCTTGTCCAGCCCCTTGATGTGTCTATTAATAAGCCACTCAAGGAGCTGGTACGAGATCTCACAGATCAGAGGATCTTTGATTTGGAATCAGCAGCGGATTTTGAGCGGTGGACAGTGGGGGACCGGAGGGTTATGACAACCCACTGTGTGGGAGAGGCATTTGACCAATTTCATACTACAAAAGCTAATCTAATTTCGCGTTCCTTTTGCAAAACGGGCCTGTCTCTTCCCATCAATGGTAGCTTGGATTCTGAGTTGGACATAAAAGGGTTTACTAACTTGGAGATTGGGAATTGGAGAGAAGATTTTGTATTAGCGGATGAGAGAGCAGATGTACATGAAGGGAATGATGAGCTTATAGAATTTGTAGAAAACCAAAACTAATAATACGGGTTAACTCTTAAATGACCCGTGATCGACCTCCTCCTCTGCTTCATCACAGCTGTATGAAAACTGACGTTCAAAACAGCTAATTTTGGCATCATTGCCGATCACTCAATCTCTCGGCACCATTACGCACACCCATTTGCGCAACCGCCAAGCCCCGATCATCGATAGTGGATCTACCGAGTTTTTACAGTACTCGAGTATTAGTCGCTCGTGCCGAGATGGAAGGCGAAACCGATTGCTTGTCAGCAGGACTGATGTTTTTTTTTTGTTAATTCCGTGGTATGATTTTAGGTACATGACTAGCACTTCCTAGGGTCCAACCGCTGCATTCGGGAAATATCCCATGGCAAATAAAAACCCAAATCAAAACAAAAACAAAAGAAATAAAACAAAAACTATTCACTAATACCTAAGTATAAAATCAACGTGAGTATTTCCCAACCTATGAGATTCTTCCAATTCCATCCTGAAACAAACTTCAGGACTGCACCTGTGTTGCCCACGTAAATGCAAAAACATTCTTATCATCAGGAAAATTTAACTTATTCAAGGAAATAAACGAAATCAAAAGCTTCATCATGTCCCATCCTTTCTTGTTCTCTTTCCATACCAATGAATCTGGGGAAATATCAAATGAAAACTCCGAGTGCCTCATCCTAGCTTCCGCTAGGGCAGGGCATACGGTTATAACATGTTTAAAACTCTCTTCTTCTTCTTCACACCTTGGGCACAGAGAGGATCCATCAGGGTCCCTCCAATCCTTGTGTGCCCTAAGGTAGCTCTTACTGGCCCTCAGCTGGTGGATGCGCGCAGCGGTAAATTTTCGCGTCGTCATGAATCGCCAGCTTGTTCTGAAAGGTGGCCTGTAGCCATAGTAATCAGGGTAGTTGCGCAATTTCCATTTTTCGTAGATGGCTTCCCTAACCGTTTTGATCGTGTCATCGTAGTACGTGCACTCTTCGCGACTAGGGGGTGACCATATGTTGGGTTTTCTTGAGAGCGGCCATTTCTTGAAGATCAGTCAAGCTCTTCTGGCGATGTCATCGATCGGTAACACCCTCTGGACCGAAGTAAAAGATGTGGAGTCCCATGTCTTAGGTTTCATGCCTCCCGCCTTTGAGAAGGCAGCCCTCCTGTTGGAAGGGAAACGGAGGCTATCGCGTAGTTGAAAGCCAGGGGGGAAAAGGGCCGTGGCAATGTTGTTGTCGGGGAGTGCTGTAGCCCATCTAATTGTGGCCATGTCGCTGATTTGTTCGAGGTATAGGTCAGTCGGCATTAGGCAAGCCTGTGCGGATAGGACTATCGTGTTGGTCGAATAGAAACAATTCGTGATCCATCTCCGCACTCGGTTCATGAAAGTCTCCATTTTATTGCGCATTGTGATGTTGGGTTCGAGGAATTCAGCTCCATAGAACAGCGTGGGGACAATGATTCCCTTGGCCATTATTCGCACACTGTATAGTGTAAGTCTTCCACCTGGTGAGGAGAGTCGTTTTATCCTTTAGAAGGCAGCTTGTGCCAGGGCGAGTCTCTTGGCGAAGTGTGTCCACATACTGTGATTTAGTTCGAAATGAAATCCGAGCCATTTGACTGCTTTCGGGGCCGGTTCGACGCTTTGTTCGTCAATAACAATAGGGTGCTCGCATTTATCCGCTCGCTCCTAAGGTGTCCTCCATTGCATCAGGTCTGTTTTATGAGTAGAAAAGCTCAGTCCTATTGCTGAAGCTGCGGCCGTGATCCTTTCGTATGCTTCCTCCAGGAGTCGGGTGTTCGTCTTCCATGAGCGCGCGCTGACCGTAATCTGGATGTCGTCAACGTATGAAATAATAAGTTCCCTGGTTGGGTCCAAGCACGAATGAAGGGGCTCAACGTAGATTACGAATAAGATTGGAGAGAGTGGAGAGCCCTGAGGGATTCCCGTGTTGATGCCTTTCATATTCCTTGGTAAGCCAGGGAAGATGATAGCGCACTGTCTGTATGGTATGAAGTTTGAGATCCATCTAGTCATATACTCGGGGGTGTCCTTTGACCGAAGCCTTCGAAGTAATGTACCGTGGTCAACATTATCGAATCCGCCTTTGATGTCCAGGAACATAGTGCTGGCTTTGAGGCCCGCCGCCTGTGCTTCCTGGACCCAGTGTTTAAGGGAAATTCCGGCGTCAAATGTGGCTCTTTGGGGGAGGCTGCCAGTCTGTCTTATTGAGTAGAGTCCGCTTGCCTTGGCAAATTTGATGAGGCGTTGGTTGATTATGCGTTCTGCTATTTTCGAAAATGTTTGCATTAGTGCGATAACTCTATAGCTCGCAAAGGCGTCATAGTCTCCTTTCGATGGCTTGGGGAGGAGTATTCCTAGCGAGTCTTTGAGGGCCGGTGGATGTATGGACCATGTGAGCATGTGATTGATAAGGGCGGGTATGATATGACGATTCACGCTATGTATCCCCTTCCAAACCCCATATAGTACTTGGTCTGGTCCTGGTGCGGACCTGTTACTGCACTTTCGGAGGGCTTGTGCAACTTCGGAAGCGTCAACTGTATCTTTTTCTTCCAACTCAATGTACCTAGGCCGTTCCATGTCGACCGGGTTCGGGTTTTGTGGGAAGAAGTGTTGCATTATTGCAAGATTTAGGGAGGCTGCATTTGGGTAGTTATGTCCGCCGGGTACCGTTGATCCTAACCTTTTCTTCGTAAATTGATGTGCTGTCCACACGTCATTTTTCTTCGCGTTTTCCAAGAAGGTCCACCAGTGAGCTGACTTGGCCTTTTTGACCTCGTTCTGGTATTTCCTCTTGGCTTGTTTTGCATTGTCCACTCCTCTGGGGGCTTCTTTGGCCTTTCTGGTTTTGACCGTGAAATCCTTCCTGAGTTGTGTAAGTTCAGGTGTCCACTACGATTTGGACCACTTGCATGGCCTCTTGATAGGTGCATGTTTCTTGATGGTGTGTATTAAAAGGGAGAGATTGTGTTCGAAGTCTTCGATTGCGTTCTCCGAATCCCCTTCCTTAGTCCACTTAAATATGGTACTATTTCTGCCTTCGCCCTGGTTGCCCATTAGTACTTTCAACTCGTCTTCGATTACCTCATTGGCTTCTCCTCCTGTTCTCCAGGTAATCTGGTTCCAGTTGGGGGAAGGTCTCATCGGGGTAAAGGTAGTCGAGGAGATCGTAGTGATAATGGCGCGGTGATCAGAACCAGTGTGTGGGATGTTGGTTCTCCATGTTTTGACGAATTCGGCTAACAGATTATTAGCTAGGGTATAGTCGATAACCGAGGGCCTTGTAGTGTTGTTATCTGGTGTTCTTGTATATATACCAGGTTCGTTGAGTATTGCATATCCATGGAGTCCGGCTACCCGGAAGTAGTGTTCCCCTTTTCTCCTCTCAGTGGTTGACATGTCTCGTTCCGGATCCGTGTACATTGTGTGTACATTAAGGTCGCCAACCATGAGGGATGGGTTTGTGTTGTTTGTGAACAGGTCTGCGAGTGACACAGTATTGTTGCCATCCACCTGTCTGTTGTAAGTATTAATCAAGGAAAATCTTTCATGTCCCCCTACTACCTTGCCCCCATCATTTCTTGACATCAATAAATGAAGAACATCAGCAGCAGGCGAAACACACAAATAATTAAAACTCTCAGTAACAAAACAATTAACATAAGTAGCCACTCTTTTCTTCTGACCAATAACATTAGATGAAAAACATTGATAACCTGGTGCCCTAAGCGGGTCACCTTGAAATAATGGCGGATCTTGTAAACAAACAAAAGAAACATTTCTATTCCTAATGAGCGAAAATAAAGTTAAAAACACCAAATTGCTTCCCTGGCAATTATGTTGCAATATCGTTAAATTGTGCAAAGGTGTGTGGTTGGGTGGATCGTTAGATTCGTCCATCATTATTTCATAGTGTCCATATCTTCAGGAGTTCGGGAAGGTCTCCTTCAGTCATAATGAGCTTTAGCATCAGCTTGAGCCTTAATTTTGATCGGGCATTCACTGGCATATGCTGGGTAGTTCCCGCCACAAGCGATACACTTGGATAGTGTAACGGGGCAAGAATTCGCGACTATCTTCTTGTCCCCCTTCTTGGGGCACGTTGGTGACGGGCATTTGTCCTCCTTGAGTCTGTGTTCACCGGCACAGATAGGACAGGTATGTTTCGTTGCTTTGCAGCCCTCTTCAGGATGTCCGTATAAGTAGCATTTGCGGCAGTGTTTTGTAGGATTGGAGTGCCACATGACCGCAGAGGATTTGTGTCTTCCGAATACGAGAACAGCAGGTGTTATTTTTTCAACATCGTCCGTAGGTAGAGATACGACCACGGATGTGTAACGTTTGGTTTCCTTTATTTTAGGGTCCTTTTGGAGGAACCTGGCAGAGCTGATGTTGACTTGTTGGCCCAAGAACAGTGATTCTTTCATGACCGTATAGAGGGAGTCTTCCTCATTCGATGTTGCTTCTAGTGAGATCCTGTGGATAACAACCTGTGTGTCGGTGGGTGCTCTTTTGAATTCCTTGTAGTCCCTGGCCGCTTCCGGTAGGGTCGCTGAAAGGGCTGTAGTCATCGGTGCGAGGTAATTTGTGTATTCGGCTGCATCAGTGCCAGGGGCAGTGGTCAGGGAAACAGTACCGTTCGTGGGGTTTATTTGGATTTGGAGGTTGGTGGGGGCTGAGCATCCACATTTCTGTAGTTGCTTTGTAATCGCCATATTTATTTTGGGTTCAAGTTTCGAAGCCTCGGGTGGAGGTGCCGGTGTTGCCCGAGTGGCGTAAATACGTCTTTGGGCGATCGTAGTGTTTTTTGTGCGAGAAACAGTGGCGTTTTCGTTGTTGCCTGTGGCTGGTGTTGCACTTGCGTCCTCCGGTGCTCGAGCCTCTTTCGTCTGTTTCTGTTTAGGGTTCTTTGGAGGTGTGGGTCCTTGGGTTGCGGATCTCTTCCTCCCTTTCGCTGGTGTCTTCGGCGGTTGTGATGCCGCTTCTGCATACGACTTCGTTTGTGGACGTTGCAATATGCTGACTTGCGGGGTTGTTTTCGCTGCTGAAGCTGCCACATTTGTGGACAGGTCTTTGGCGTTGTTTGAGAGGGATTTGACCGTGGCCACAAGTGTGTCCACTGTGCTGGTGAGGTTGACTACCTTATGTTGTAGTCCTTGGATGACTCCTAGAACCTCGAGTTGGAAGGTGACGTTCAAAACTTCGCCATCTGACATCTCGGTTTCTTCTGGATTTAATATTTTGTCTTTCAGGGCCGAATCTTCCGGAAGAGACATTTTTGGTACCATGCCTCTGATACCATGCATAAATTCATGATACCATGGGCTAAACACCCTAGGTGTAGGGGATTCGAGAGTGTCCTCCATCTGGGAAGCTATTTCAGATGGGTGACAGGGAGGGTTGATGGCCGGGGCAAATTTGCCACCGGGACTGGTGATGATGTGTGGTGTTGAGTTTTTCTAAATCCGGGGTTCTGATTGGTTGCAACCAAAAGTGAGGAAAATAGAGGGGACGGAGCTGGTCAGCAGGACTGATGAGATACGTTTATTCTATACTGTCTATATATCGGAGATCTAGGTTGTGGCTGGACAACCTTTCACGAATAAGTGCTTGATAATCCGTGATTTTTCGAGCGGCGAAGCCACAGAATAGAGCTACCGGAAACGGAAGGTAGAGAATCAGCATTGTCTCCCCAGTTCATGGGATGTCTGGTTACCAGCGCAGCCGAGAGATAACAGTCACGTTCCTTATCTAGGCGCGCTTCAACAAGAAGTGTCACCGGACTTTTCTGATTAGACCCACGTGATTGTTATATCTATCAGCCGCACTCGCAGGGTGTGCTGATAGGTTTGTGAAACGTATTTGTTAATGGTCATGTGACCTGGCCGGGGAAATTATTGGATAGTGATTGTGCCACAGCAAGCCTCATCACCCCGCTTTTTTCAGCTCCGTTCACCGAATATTTATACACCCTCTGATACCTCCAGAAAACGCTACAGCGTTTCCACGTTCAACAAACCCCTTTGATAAGATATCATGGCTCAAACCTCACATATGCAATTGGCCAGCTTCGGCGATGGCAACAGTAACTGCAACAACATAATCGGTAGTTTCAACAACACCGTCATTAAGTCCGACGAGGATATGCGGATTCTGCGTTGGCTCTCTCCCTTAGAGCCAACTAATAGACATCACGACGTGCGCACCGAGAGGCTCGATGGTGTTGGGGAATGGCTTCTGGAAAAGAGGGAGTTTAGAGAGTGGAGAGGTAGTAAGGGTGGAGCTGGTAAGGAGGTCTTGTTTTGCTCCGGGAATCCTGGGGTGGGTAAGACATACATGAGGTAAGTAGTAGGATTCTTTGGAAGAAGCGAATACCGCTGACGGCTAGAAACACCAGCTCCCTCGTGATCGACAGCTTGTGCGACCAGGCGGGGAAGGAAGATATCGCCGTTGCAGGCCTCTACTGCGACTTCCTTTTACAGCAAGAGCTAACCATCACCAACGTTATGGGAGCTATTCTGAAGCAGCTAGTAGGCCGAGGAGGCATTCCGGATTATCTACGGGAGGCGTTTAAAAAAGGGCAACGGGAATTCGGTGGTAGGGGTCCGCGACTTGGGAATCTGATGGGAATGTTGAGAATTGCAATCGCTTCAATACCCCACGTTTTCATCTGTCTCGACGCCTTGGACGAGTGTTACCAAGGTACCTGCTAGAGCTCGTTGAGTTACTGGGAGATATTGTTCGGGGGTGTCCCGGGACGAGGTTATTCCTCACTGGGAGGCCCCACGTTCGGGGAGATGCTCAAAGATATTTCCCAAAGGTGGTGGTAATACCAATAAGCCCTAATCCAGATGATATCCGGAATTATGTGGAGATGAAGTTAGACAGAGAAGCCGAACCGGAGGCGATGAGCGGTGACTTACGAGCGGGTGTTCTGAGGGTAATTCAGGAGAAGATATCAAATATGTGAGTAGGAGCATTCGGAATCCCCGCACCATCATTAGTGATGGCCACGATCATGATCGAGCAGATCACGGAGGGTATGCTCGATCATGATCTGATCGAGGGGACCCCATGATCGAATGATCGATCAAATGGGTAGGTCCTGATCGAGTGATCGATCATGGCCACTGCTCGAGCATCATCGAGTACAATCGATTATCGTCGACTATGCTCGAGCATGATCGATTTTGTATCTATTAAGTAGGAAATATTCACTCAATATGGATTACCAGTATTTACACCCTTGTTATAACAAGAACAGAAGACTTCTACCCTATCGTTCACTTAGGTATCGTGGTAGTTTGTGGCTGATCTAGAGTGATTGGTATATAAGTTCATCGCATCACCAATTAATACGGTTGTGCTGGAAAAGTGATTACGTATTGGCCACAAAACTCATCGCACTTGTTCTATTTTACCTTTACCAAGGTTAGCCAGTAATGTTTACTTCTCTCTTCTGTCACCATAGTTTTCTCTCTTTCCAATCTTTCTTTTGCTGTTCTTTACACTTGATTGCAATACGAATCTCTTCTTGTGTTCGCGATATTTCCAACAGGTTACAAGAGTGATAGGTCATGATTCAAGATGCTCGAGTATACTCGATGATAGTCGAGCATGATCGAGTAGTACCCATGATCGAGGGACCCCTATGATCGAGGCTGATCGAGCAGACTGTGGTCGAGCAAAACCAGTGTTCCCAAGCGTCCAGTCCGTCCGTCTTTAGCCTAGGACGGGACGGACGCCAAGTTTGAGACCTTCGGACGGGACGGACGCCCAGTTGCAGTCCGTCCTGACCTATGCCCGGGACGGACGGC
>Ga0307509_10000757_pt1 | contig 55174 bp, 47 predicted proteins | sample 10_EM_MG_FD_202245 | JGI IMG/M metagenome (GOLD analysis project Ga0307509, IMG submission 202245) | Populus trichocarpa ectomycorrhiza microbial communities from riparian zone in the Pacific Northwest, United States - 10_EM | ecosystem: Host-associated > Plants > Roots > Unclassified | place...
ACCTGAATAAGTAGCACCGCCCAATACAGAAACAAATAGTACCCAATCGGACAAGAAGTTAAATTTCCTAGGCATGACAGACCCCCCTCATCCTCGCCGCCGACCAAGGCTAGTTATATAAGTAAATAACTCTTTGCTTTCCCAAATATTACCCCATCACGACTGTAACATCGACTACCATAGCCTGCTCGGACAAGTCATGTCACCTCTAAAACCACCGTACTTGGATTCCTCAACACTTTTCAACGTATAATGCTACAACTCCCATCCACCATCCGCGCAAAACCCCAATCCCCAAAACCAACCCCACCAATACCCGCCTGAGACCAAAAGGGGGAAAGAAGGAAAGAAACAAAAAGAACTCGAGAGAGTTCAGCACCTGGGATTCTCACGTGGTCACCCACCGTAATACTAACCAGGCGATGCAATACTTGTTTACCGCAGAGCAGACGGGATGCGAAACTTTCATTGCTCTATGGCCGAACACATTTTCACTTTTCGCAAAACCAGAGATGAGGAGAGTGGAAGCACGATCTATCACTCGGTAGAGAATTTAAGGGCAATGGGGACAACCAGTAAACAATGGGGCCTGGTGAGAAGTATTATACGTTCTTGCATTAACGCCTCATGTCCTAATCCTAGATAGGGAGCAAACTTAAATGGGCGAGGAGCTCGACCTTTATATTTGTTGTGTCGGCCTCGGACTAACATAAGCAACCATGGAGTAGGAGGTGTGAGAAGTCTCTTGAGCTAATCCAGCTTGAGCCCAACAATACCACATCCTCAACCCACCTTACACCCCAGAAGACCCACTCCAGGACGCATGCTCTAGAAACGTACGCACAGTGCTCCCAACGCCCCGAGGCCCGAGAAGAACCTGGTGAGCAGCAGCACAGCTGGGACAGTGGGAGACAACATGAGTGATGCCTTATGGTTTCGGCTCTACCTATAGCTATTCCGAAATCGGGTCAAACAAGTGGGAGAATGAATCTTGCCGGGATATCGGAGCCTAGCTTTGTCAATTTACCTTCCGCTCCGGAATGAATTTTCAGTCTTTATCCGCTGCTTGGTGGTAAGCCTAAGTAGGTTCCCAAACCCGAGGGAGCAGTTTCTAGTAACTATTTCCCTAACTCTATATGATGACGAAGTGCCTATTAGGAGGAGCATGATATAGGGAGCCTAAATTGGGTGGGTTTAGAGTCTGAATCTGCATTTCCAAGTGATAGATGAAGCGGTGTGCTATGATCCCGTGGGAAGTAGATTTTAGTCCCATAGCGTAAAAGACGGGTCGGGGGCATGAGGGGCATGAGACCAATTGTCAGAGCTCACCATATACCCTACCTCAACCCAGAACATTCACAATTTGGCCGCTCACACCCCCTCACAAACCAAGTCTTGGCATTAACTCCTTTGACTATAAATACAGCACCAACTCCCTCCTCTTCCTTCTCTTCTCTTTCCTCCCCATCCCTGTGCACGGGCAAGATCAGTAGCAGTGAAGACTTGTCTGAGCTCTGATTTTTGCTAGTTGAAAACTACAACTACATTGACGCTCCCGATCTGCTTTTGTGGATCGGGGAATTTTTGGAAACTATTGCGCTATCTTTAATGATGCGCTGAAACTCTACTCTCTTCTGTTTGTGAGCAGGTTGTAGTGCGTGCCACTCACAGAAGTTTGTGCTAGCTTTAACCATATCTTTACCCGCGGCCTAAAGAGATTGACATGGTGTGGGATTTGATCGTGCCACTTTCGAACTTGTCTTGAGAAGGCCTTCTACCGAATTTTTTTAATATGCTAGGATTGTTGCCAAAGGTGTGAGTAGGCGAAGCTTATGCGCCAAGTAACCACTGCTGTGCTAATCTCATAGTGAAGGAAATATAAGGCACAGAAATAAACAGCACACTGCGCTGGAGACGGATGGTACCGGAAACACATATACACATATATGAGATGACTGAGCTTTCATCTCCAAAGCTACCTACATTCAAAGCTTCTCGGGAGACCTAAAATGCCAGCGGGTTGTGATAGCTCATTTCCCTCCCAACTCTTATACCTATCTGGGTAGCACAATACAGAAACCAACGGCACCACTGGGACGAAAGGTTAAACTTCCCAGGCACGACAGACTTCTCTCATCCACACTGTCGGCCAAGGCTAAACCATGTAAATAAATAACCCTCCACTCCCAGATATTACCCCGTCATGACTGTGGCATCAATTACTGTAGCCTACTCGGACAACAATCCACCTCTAGAACCACCCTTGCATTCCTCAACACCTTTCAACCTATCATACTGCAACTCTTATCCGTCACCCACGCAAACCCCCAATCCCCAAAATCAGCCCCACCAATGCCCGCCTTCTAAGACTAAAAATAGGAAAGAAGGAAGGAAACAAAAAGAACTCGAGAGAGTTCAGCACCTGGGATTCTCACGTGGTCACCCACCGTAATACTAACCAGGCGATGCAATGCTTGTTTACCGCAGAGCGGACGGGATGCGAAACTTTCATTACTCTATGGCCGAACACATTTTCACTTTTCGCAGGACTAGCGATAAGGAGAATGGGAAACACCATCTATCACTCGGTAGAGAATTTGGGGGGGCAGTGGGGGCAACTTAGCAAACGATTGGAGCTAATGAGGAGTATCATACTTTCTTGCCTGAGGGCTTCATGTCCCGGATCCTAGACAGAGAGAAAACTTGAATGGGCGGGGGACTCGACCCTTTTGTTTTTTATGCCGGCCTTGGAGTAATATTAGTAACCATGGACTAGGAGGTGTGAGAAGCCTCTTGGGCTAACCCAGCTTCACCCAAAAATGCCACAACCTCAACCCACCTTACATCCCAGAATACCCACCCCAGGACGCACACTCTAGCAACGTACGCACAGTGCTCCGAGCGTCCCGGGAGGCCTATAGAGTGAGACAGTGCCTTCCGGGGGCGGGGCGAGACTGCACGCGATGTCAGAGAAGGACCTGGTGAGCAGCAGTACAGCGGGGACGGCGTGGGACAGCATAAGTGATGCCTTATGATTTCAGTTCTACCTATATCTATTCCGGAGTTGGGTAAGACAAGTGGATGAACCTTGCGGGGATCTCGGAGCCTGACTTTGTCGATTTGATTTCTGCTCCGGAATGAATCTTCCGGCTTTATCCGCTGCCTGGTCGTAAGTCTAAGTAGGTTCCAAAATCCGAGGGAACAGTTTCTAGTAACTATATCCCTAACTCTATAGGATGGCGAAGTGTCTATTAGGAGGAGAATGATATAGGGAGCCTAACTTGGGTGGGTCTACAGTCTGAATCTACATTTCCAAGTGATAGATGAAGTGGTGTGCTATAATCCCGCGGGAAGTAGATTTTAGTCCCATAGCATAAATGACGAGTAGAGGGCATGAGGGCATGAGAGCATGAGGGCATGAGACTAATTGAACTCACCATATACCCTACCTCAACCCAGAACATCCACAATTTGGCCGCTCGCACCCCCACACAAACCAAGTCTTGGCATTAACTCCTTCAACTATAAATACAGCACCAACTCCCTCCTCTTCCTTCCCTTCTCTTTCCTCCCCATCCCTGTGCACGGGCAAGATCAGTAGCAGTGAAGACTTGTCTGAGCTCTGATTTTTGCTAGTTGAAAACTACAACTACATTGACGCTCCCGATCTGCTTTTGTGGATCGGGGAATTTTTGGAAACTACTGCTCTGTCTTTAAAGACGTGCTGAAGCTCTGTTTTCTTCTGTTTGTGGGCAGGTTGTTGTACGTGCTACTTACAGAAGTTTGTGGTTGATATTTTGTTTGCCTCTCTTCTCGCTGGGTTTATCTGTGTGTTTATTTATGGATTGAAGGGATTGACATGGCGGGAAGTTTGGGGTAGCAGTAGCTCCTCTAGAACTGCTCCTGGAAGGGTTTCTATCGATACTTTCTTAATATGGCTAGAATCGTTGCGAAAAGTGAGTTAGCGAAGCTTAAGCTGCAAGTAATTAGCAATGTGCGAACCGCATGGTGCCAGGAACATATAGCCCAGAGAGGAAAGAACGCACGGAGCAAAGAGATAGATGGGGGCCGGAAATACATAGGTGCCATGACTGAGCTTTTGTCCTTCAAAGCTACCCACATTTAAAATTTCTCAAAGGACTATATAGCTCTTTTCCCTTCCAAATTTTTCTACCCTTTTCGAATGGCACCGTGCATTACCGAAACCAGTAGGACCAATCGGTCGGTGGACTGACCCCCCCCTAAGCACCACCGACTTCTCTCGTTCACACCGCCGCCCAAGGCTAGATTATATACTTCAATCCTGATCCGCCCATCCAGCAAGCAAACAGGAAAATACACCATAGCTCCAACACCACCCCACACCCCCTCAAAAGCCTTCACAACCCATCCAATCCCGAGAAAAGAAAAGGGGATGGGGGGGGGGAAGAAGAAAAAGAAGAAAATCTAATATCGCAAATAGTCTCATAAAGTTTTGCGACACACATAAGCTAGTCCCTCTAGAAAATCAGCCCAAGTCATCTCATAATATCAATCCCGAAACCCCCAAGAGTTCATGTCTTATATCCCCCCCTGACAGGCCTCCAGGCAGTCAGTGAAATGGAAAGACTAGCACCAATTCTCCCATCGCAATAAAAACCTCCCGCTTGCCTGCCCTTACCCCGCCACGGCCGCAGCATCGAGCACTATATCTAGAGAGGACCACAGGTAGCCTCTAAAACCCCTCCATCCACGCGAAGCCCCCAATACCAAAGACCAATCCCGAGACCAAAAAGTGGAAGAAAAAAAGGGGAAAGGAAACAAAAATAACTCAAGAGAGTTCAGCACCTGGGATTCTCACGTGGTCACCCACCGCAATACTAACCAAGCGATGCAATGCTTGTTTACCGCAGAGCGGACGGGATGCGAAACTTTCATTGCTCTATGGCCGAACACATTTTTACGTTTCGCAAAACCAGCCAAAAGGGAGTGTGGAGGCACAACCTATCACTCGGTAACAAATTTGAGAGCTGAGGGGGGCAACTAGTAAACGATGGGGGCTCATGAGGAGTGTCATACACTTTTTGGCTAACACTTCATCTCCTGAATTCTTGTTAGAGGGCAAGGGGCCGAGGGGTTAAGGGGTTGTTTGGCAAAAACGGGACCGTTCCGTTGGGTGACAGTTTCTGCTGTGAAAATAGCATTCCCTCCTTTTTGAAACGGAAGGAAGATGGTCATTTGTATGGGTGAACGGAACTAAGTCGTTGTATCCAAACAGGCCCTAAGTGTTTATTTTTTTTGCACCCACCTCGAACTAATATTAGCAAACCCTAACCTAACTAAGAGGTGCGAGTTAATCAAGCTTCACCCAACAATGCCATAGCCTCAACTCGCCTTACATCCTAGAAGCCCACTCTAGAGCATGATATATACTCCAGAAACGCACAAAATGCTCCCAACATCCCGAGGGTCTTATAGAGTAGTGCAGTGCTTTCCGGGGGTAGCGCGAGGCGGCAGGATATGCCAGAGAACGATCCGGGGGGGTGCAGGGCACCGGGGACAGCGGAATTCCGGCTCTGCCTATATCTATTCCGAAATCGGGTCAAACAAGGGGGAGAATGAGCCTTGTAGGGATCTCGGACCCTGAATTTGTCGATTTGCCTTCTACTCCGGAATGAATCCTCCGGTTTTATCTGCTACCTGGTTGTAAGCCTAAACGCATTCCAAAACCTGAGGGAGCATTTTCTAGTAACCATATCCCTAACTCTATAGGATGGTGATGGCCTATCGGGAGGAACATGATATAGGGCGCCTAGCTTGGGTGGGTCCACAGTCTGAATCTGCATTCCTAGTGACAGGTAAAGCGGTATGCTATCATGCCGTGGGAGGTAGGTTTCAGTATAAAGGGCGGGTGGGAGGCATCAGGGCAGTGCTCCCAACGGGCCAGGTAGGCCAGGCCGCGGCAAAGCCTGGCCTGGCCTATGGGAATTCTCTAGGGCCTTGCCTGGCCCAGCCTATAAACTTGGTAAGGCTTGAGCCTGGCCGGCCTGGCCTATATAGTCTGGGCCGGCCTGCATGGCCCAGGCCAGCCTACTCTTAGCGAGCCACCATGCAGTGTCCACGGCAAGAATTCACCATTAATGTTCTCCGATTACTGAGTAGCATTGAAAATATATGAACAATTTCGCTTTATTAGCAAAAATACGAGAGATACAGTAGTTAATTAATCAATTAAATTAATTATAGAAAAAATCGAGGACAGGGAAGTTGAAAGAGGTGGGGAATCAAGATATCCTTGAAGCGATCTGTTCCCAAAGCTAATCACCGCGCCTATGGGCGCCTATCAGGCCTGATAGGCTTTCGCAGGCCGCTCGAATTCGGCCTATATCGGCCTAGGCCATTCCCGGAGCGGCCTAGCCTACGGCCTATAGGCTAGTCTATGAGCGGCCTGGCCGGTTGGGAACACTGGCCAACACGCCAGGGAGAGCCCCCGGATCAGTGCGGCGGAATTCCCTGATTGTTACTGAAACTGGAACATTTCGGGGAGGCAACCGGTCAGATAGACCCACTGTGTAATAGCAGGTCGGAATTCCTGGGCTGATGTTCCTAGTTGCTGTTGCAAAAGTCTGGTAGGTAGCTACCACAAAGAAGGACCCTGGTTTGTGTTGGGCTGCCAGCATTTCCCGATCAGCGTCGCGCACACATTCGGCAAACCTGAATGCCGGTATAACATGCGGGCCGTCTTCCGGTCTCCAGTCATTCCCGGGGAATCCGTGAGGGTCGGCTGAAGAAAGTGTGAGGTTAGGGGGGCAAACTTCCGATACAACAAGAGCAGAAAGTAAGGAAGTTTGAAAAGATCAGAGAGGGATCCATACGATTTCCAGAACGATCTGTGATTCTCTCCAGCTCTTTAGCCGGAGAATCATCCTTGTAGGTATATTTTCGGGTGTAGTCACACTCCTTTTCCAGCCCCAGGCGTTTGCAGTGCTATCCAAGATCAGAACCTAATTCTCTAGTTTGTCAATAAGGAGAGGGGCAGTGTTCCCAAGCGCTCAGTCCGTCCGTCTTCGGGTCCGGACATGACGGACGGCAGTACCATACTTGAACGGGCGCCCGTGACGGACGGGTATCTTGGCGTCCGTCCGCACCACAGCCCGGGATGGACTGGCGGGGACTGAAGGTGTCTCAGGTGGCGCAATTTTCCGGGTAACTTCGGATGACGGGTGGGCCCTACAGGCAATTGGCGAGGGCTGCAGAAGACGGGCGAGAACTACAGGTACGATTCAGAAGTTACCGATCCTTGGAGGACTGTAGGGCCCTACAGTCACCCTCTTAGATGGTAGTCTTTCCCAAAGGACGGACGCTCTCGCCCAACAGCTTGAGACACGCGCCCGGGATTCCCGGGACTACAGTCCTGGAGGTGCCTACAGGGCGGACGGGACGCTTGGGAACACCGGAGAGGGGTGGATTGGGGGAGTTACCCTGCATACAGGATGAACTTCATCGCATTTAACTTTCCGACGCTGTAGAATAAGGGTTAGTTGTGTCCATTTCAATCCTTGGGGAACGGCTTTCGTCGTACCCGGCATACCCTAAGAGATATGAAAAATTGTCAGAATTCAAAAAAAAAGGATGAGAAGGACGCGTACCAGCAGCCTTTCCTCGACCTAGGCGCGAGGGCATGAGCGAGGGCATGAGCGGGGGCGGGGGCAGGGGCGGGAGCGGGGGGGTTGAAGTAGATCCCGTGGTGACCTGCTACCACAAATGCTAGGGATGGTAAATCGGTGGAATGGAGGACCGTCGGGGGGGTTTGGGGGAAATCTTTCTTTTCTTTTGCAGAGGGTGTGCTTGACTGCTGATTAAAGACTTCAAGGCCTGGGCCATAACCTTCCAACCCTTGGATCACTCCCGCAGAAAAGCTGTGAAAACTTTCGCCCGCCGCTCCCACAGGCAGCTGTTGAAATCCATTTTCGCTTAGAGGATCATCTAGCGATGACCAAATACCGCCATACCCTGAAGGGTCTAGGCCATCGTTCGAGTTACTGAATCCAGCTTCAGGAATATCAGGCCACCATGAATTATTAACACAACTTAGGGAATCTGTGGGGGGTTGGGGAGGCACAGCACTTGTGCTCGGCGTTGTGTTGGGATATGCAGAACCCCCGGGACAGGTACCAGATCCCCAATCCGGAAACCTTTGCTTGGGAAGTTGTCTAATAAAACTAGAAGCTTAGTAAACAAAGAAAGCAACATGCAAGATGTGTAGAGGGCGGAGAAAGGGCACGGGGCAAGACAGATCATTAACGTCTTCCACGCCATAGCGAGCCATCCACCCAAATACAGACTTCAGTGTTCCCAAGCGTCCAGTCCGTCCCTCTTCGGGTCCGGACGTGACGGACGGCAGTACCTGAGAGGGCACCAGGGACGGACGGGTATCTTGGCGTCCGTCCGGACGACAGCCCGGGACGGACTGACGGGGACTGCAGGTGTCTCAGGTGGCGCAATTTTCCGGGTGACTCGATGACAGGCGGGCCCTGTAGGTGACTGGCGGGCCCTACAAGTAATTGGCGAGGGCTGCAGAAGACGGGCGAGGACTGCAGATGACAGGTGAGGACTGCAGGTACGATTCGGGAGTTACCGATACGTCGAGGACTGTAGGGCCCTACAGTCACCCTCTTAACCGGTAATCTTTCCCAAAGGACGGACGCTCTTGCCCTACAGCTTGAGACAGACGCCCAGGACGCCAGGGACTGCAGTCCTGGCAGTGCCTACAGGGCGCACGGGACGCTTGGGAACACTGCAAATACTAGCCACTATTGAAATCCGGACTAGGTTTAGCCAACCACATTGCTTAAACTTGCAGATGGCTCGCTATGGCGTGGAAGACGGTAACCGCTGTAACGAACGCACATTAGGGAAACCTCATGAAGAAGGGAGACAATACCGAGAACTCGTTCCATTATTCATTATTAAGTGATGCCGTGAGAGCATCTTACTCTTCTCGTACTCAGGAACACGGCTTAAATGCCCTCGTGACATGCCACAATGAGTTCGAAACGAGGGAAAAAGGAGCCAGTCTGCAGGTCGGACCGGGCTTCACTGAAGTCTAGGGTTGTTTGTAACAAAACAAAATGGGGAAATGGGGGGAGAGGCACGGTGGGTTATGTATCGGTCTTCGTTAGCGAGCGGAGACCATTAATAGTGCATCTTCTCAGGGAGTGGCAGGTACGTATATATTACCTCCACATGGAAATGCTGTCGATGTAATCATTGCTCTTCGAAAAGGAAAAAGGAAAAAAGACACCCCGGTACTAAACAACTATAGGTAGTGCGGAAATGTCCTATCTTTTGGTGACTCAGAGGTAATTCGAGTGGGTGAAGGGCAAATATAGGCATAATATATTCACAGAGTTTCTCTAGATGGCCCAACCTGGCTATTCGAGACTTTAATATAGACTATGAACAACCTGTCATACCGGTACCGTATAATCCGGCAAAAGTCGGATTGGAGCCAAAGCGAATTAAAGTTAAACTAAGGCAACCGAGCCAACGGGACAGCCAGTAGAGTAAACGATAGGGCCTAATGAGGAATATCACACTTTTTTGCTTTAACGCTTCATGTCCTGAATCCTAGAGAGGAGACTAGACTTGAATGGGGGAGGGGCTCGAGCTTTATTTTTTTCCGAGCCTGCCTCGGACTAATATTAGCAACATCTAACTAGGAGATGTCATAAAAGTGTTCTTAGTGCCTACACTATCGCTGAATACATGTAGCGCAGCCGTGGTGAGAAGTCACCCGAGCTAATCCAGCTTGACCCCAACAATACCACCCACCCTACATCCCAGAACCCCAGGACGCATACTCTAGCAACCTGCGCGCAGTCCCAACGTCCCGAGAGCCATATGGAGTGGGGCAGTACTTTCCGGGGGTGGTGCCAGACTACAGGCGATGCCAGAGAAGATCCTGGTGAGAAGCAGCACGACGGGGGCGGTGGGGGACAGCATGAGAGATGCCTTATGATTTCGGCTCTACCTATATCTAGTCCGGGATCGGGTCAAACAAACGGGGCGGTAGACCTTGCGGGGATCTCGGAGCCTAGCTTTGTCAGTTTACCTTCTGCTCTGGAAGAACCTTCCGGCTTTATCCGCTGCCTGGTGGTAAGCCTAAGTAGGTTCCAAAATCCGAGGGAGCAGTTTCTAGTAACTATATCCCCAACCCTATAGGATGGTGAAGCGCCTGTCAGGAGGAGCATGGTATAGGGAGCCTAACTTAGGTGGGTTTACAGTCCGAATCTGCATTTCCAAGTGATAAATAGAGCGGTGTGCTATAACCCCGCGGGAAAGTAGATTCTAGTCCCATAGCATAAAAGACGAGTAGAGGGCATGAGGGCATGTGACTAATTGCCAGAGCTCACCATACACCCTACCTCCCCCCAGAACATCCACAATTTGGCCGCTCACACCCCCACACAAGCCAAGTCTTGGCGTAAACTCCCTCGACTATAAGTACAGCTCCAACCTCCTCCTCTTCCTTCCCTTCTCTTTCCTCCCCATCCCTGTGCACGGGCAAGATCAGTAGCAGTGAAGACTTGTCTGAGCTCTGATTTTTGCTAGTTGAAAACTACAACTACATTGACGCTCCCGGTCTGCTTTGGCGGATCGGGGAATTTTTGGAAACTATTGCGCTATCTTTAATGATGTGCTGAAGCTCTGCTCTCTTCTGTTTGTGGGCAGGTTGCAGTACGTGCTACTTACAGAAGTTTGTATCTGATATTTTGTTTGCCTCTCTTTTTTCACTGGGTTTGGCCAGGTGTTTATTGATGGACTTGGGATTGACGTGGCGGGAAGTTTGGGGTAGCGGTAGCTCTTCTGGAATTGTTTTTGGAAGGTTTTCTACGAATACTTTCTTAATATGGTTAGAATCGTTGCGAAAGTGAGTTAGGGAACCTTGGGCACCAGGTAACTAGCAGTGTGCGAACCGCATGGTGCCAGCAACATATGGATATAGCACAGAGAGGAAAGAGCACACGGGGCGAAGCGAATGGATGGGGCGGGAAACACGTAGATGCTATGACTGGGTTTTTGTACCTATGATACATTTAAAATTTCTCAAAGAAGTTAAAATACTAACGGATTATTATATATAGCTCGCTTCCCCTTCCAATTCTTCTACCCGTTTCGAGCGGCACCGTGCATTACGGAACCCAGTAGTACCAATCGGATGGTGAATTAACTTTCTCTTCCCTCATTCACACCGCCGCCCAAAGCTAGATTTATATACTTCAATCCTGATCCGCGCATCCAGCAAGCAAACAGCAAAATACACCACAGCTCCAACACCACCCAATGCCCACCCTCAAAAGCCTTTACAACCCATCCAATCCCGAGAAAAGAAAAGGGGGCGGGGATGGGAAGAAGAAAAAGAAAAAGAAGAAAATCCAATATGGCAAATATACTCTCAAAAATTTCTGCGACACAAAACATGCTAGTCCCTCTAGGAAATCTGCCCAAACAACCTCATAATACCAATCCCGAAACCCCCAAAAGCTCACGTCTCATATCTCCCCTTGACATGCCTCCAGTCAGTCAGTGACCGGGGGAGACAAGCACCAATTCTCCCATCGTAATAATAGCCTCCGGCTTGTCCGCCCTTACCCCGCCACGGCCATAGTATCGAGCACTGTATCTAGCGAGGACTGCAGGCAATCCCCAAATCCCCAAAACCAATCCCGAGACCAAAACTGGGGTGGGACAAAAGGAAAAAAAACAAAAGGAACTAAGTTACTCGGGAGAGTCCAGCACCCGGGATTCTCCACTTGCAATGCAATACTGACTAGGCAATGCAGCGCTTGCTTACCGCAGAGCGGACGGGAATGCGGATTTTTCATTGCTCTATGGCCGAGCGTGTTTTCAACATTTCGCCAAAACTAAGCTTTTTAGGAGTGGTGGGGGGGGAGCACCATGTATCACTCGGTTGCGAGTTCCAGGTTCTGTTGGAATATCATGGCTTCAATGTGACGGAAGTACGCCCGGTTAGGCATAGTCTAGTGGGAGCTCGCTCATTTGTACAGTACTGTATATGGATTTACCTCTCAGAGGTATAAGTACCCTCGTCCGGTACACTAGAACAAGAGACAACAGATAATCCTGATCCCCATTCTACAAGATTCCAGCTCAATCGCGCACCTGGCATACAATATTTCCGACAGGTTCGAAAGTAGGAAGGCAGTACTGTATCACTTCCAGTGAGCGATTGGGGAGCTAAAGAGGGGTGTGGTATGTTATCATGCTGGCGCCTCGTGTCCTGAGGCCGTAGTATGGAGGAAAGTGACGAGGGCACGAGTGCTTTGCCCTTTTTTGTGTCCATCTCGAAAGTATCATGAGCAGATATCATAGGATAGACTGTAAGTTAGGCTATGCTTACCCGGTTTACGTGTGTTGGAAACTGTAGTTATAGGTGCGCTCTCCTCTCATCCGTTGCTGTAGTTACGAGTGACACCTCGTGACCACTTACGTCACCCCCCCCCTGTTCCCTCTTAAATCCTCGCTTCTCTTTTCTCTTTCTCTTCCTTCCTTCTTCTTCTTTTTCTCTCTTAATAGTCTTCTTGTTCAATAAGCATAAACAAGTCTTTTGCTTTCTCTGGTGACCACTTTGCCTTTGAACCTGTGGAACTACTCGCTTGCCCTCTTCTGCACCCGATAGTTCTCAACAACGTGGTGCGCTCAATGGAATCATGTGTTGTCACTCGTGAGAGAACTCTTTCTGTAGGAAGTGGCAGGTGCGGATATGTTCGTTGGGATACGAGGATCTGGAGAATGACAAGAGTCATTGATGTATATCCGTATATTCATGATACAGATTTTTATAGGTAGGGCAGCCTCGGGCGCATCTATGAACAAGCAAGCAAGAAAGCAACTCTCTCTCTCTTTCCCTTAGCCACAAGAAAAAGAGGAGAGGGGGGAGGAAGAAGGCCAAGCGAGCGGCATCAGCACTCTCGGTCCAGCCATCATATCCGACTAACCATTTAACTTACTGTACACTTCTCCCTCAATTAATCGGGTGTCACAATCGATCCCTCAAACCACACTCCCCACCGGCCTCCCCACCAATTCCACCAACCCCTCAACTACACTCTCCCTAGCAGGAACACTAGCAACCTTTTCCCCAGCAAGATAGCCCAACCAAAGGGCCAATCCAACCCTGTAATCTTCAATGTCCCCCAATCTCACAGTCTCACTTCCCAACTTCCCATCCCCCCTCCCCTCCGGATCATACCAGCACGTCAATTTTCCTTCCCCATCCCTAACCAACAACAGCGTTTTCTTCTTCGGCACGCTTCCACGTCCGCCAAACAGCCGCCTGAATTCATCCAATGCAGCGGTCCACCCAGGATCTTCGTATATACCACCCTGTTTCGCCCGGGCAGTAATACTACGAATCCATCCGTCGCGGAGGTGTGAGAAGTCCGTGTTTCGAGTAGGAACTATCCGCAAAGCAGTGGAGATGTGGGAGTTTTGCAAGAGCGCGGTGAAAATTCGTTCGCTGTGTTCTGGCGAAAGGAGGAGTGTGCGGAGAGAGTCTCTTTCCGAGACGGTAGTACTAGTAGCCCCACTAGGGGCAACATGTCGCAGGAGATGTGTTGATAGGGTGGGTAGATCCGGCGTCAACACATACAACCCCACCACGTACACTTGAATCCTCAGAAAACTAACGGTCCGAATTCCTAATCCTACCAGTGTGTACTCTTGACCCCCGATTTCCAAATGCTTGGGAAAGCCCGGCACGCTGGTCGCCCCGGAGGGGACAAGCTCCACCCCTGCACGCTTCTCCTCGTCAGTTGTCAGGATTACCGGGGCGCCGGGTTGGATCGGGGGGTGAGGGAGGGAGTCCAGCGAGTATTGGGGAGATTGTATTGCCAGGACGTAGAGCGTTATCATTGATGTTATCGCACCGATGGCGAGGAATGTTTGCCGGCGTTTGGTGGCACGGAGCTCCTCGCGGGTAGGGTGTGGGGATTTGTGGGAGGGGGGTGGACGGCGCGGGGCGGGCTGTGGAAGGGTTAGTGCACGGGTTTGGCGGAGGGTAGTTTGGATAGGCCGGCAGAGACGGCGGGGGAGAAGGCGGGCTGCAAACATTGCCGGTGCAGGTGGGTGGTTGGGTAAGTGAATGTAGTTCCGGTCTAGTTAAGAGGCAAAAAAGGTGGGATGAGATGGGATGGAAAAATGTCGCGAGGTCTTGGCACACATCATACAATTGAGCTACAAGAACACATCGTCAACAAAGTACTCGAGTACTGTTGGGGCTCTCTCGGTCTGGTTGCTTGGTACCTGGCAGCGCGGGTGCCGTGGGTTGGAGTGCAGTGAATGCTGTCCGAATTCTGCCAATAACAGGATATGGCCTTCTATGAAGAGAGGTTATCTAGTTAGAAGCGATGTCAACTCCGGACGGGGCGCATCGGTGGACCATGGGAAAAACAGATTGATTCACGGCCGGTATGAAAAATTGGCGAATAAAGAGAAAAGGGACGCAGAGAATCGAGGTAGTAGGACGAGCACCGGTGCACGGAAATTCAAAAGCTAGATCTTGTACCGCATGAGACGAGCATTCGAGCCACCAAATTCTCTCATTTGGCCTCCCCATTAGCTGTGTTGTCATATAATACATTCCCACTTCTCTGGTTGATTGAGAAATTTACACCAGAGCCCCCTTATCCTTCTATTGATACAGACATCGTCCCATAAAGGGTAAAAATAAAAGCAAAGAAAGGAAGAAACGAGAAAATATTAACCGGGAAAACCAAACAAGCCCTGGTGGAGCAACGCTGTGCAGATGAAAGTGTAGGAGATAAAAATGAAAAACGGCATGCCGATTCTGGCGCCTTGTGACAAAGCCGCCTATTCTTCACAGCCATCCCATCGACACGCCCTATGTCGGCTTTAGTACCGCATCCAAGCTATCCAGGGTTCCCTGAATCTGCTTAACAACCTCCTTGCGCCTAGCCCTGACTTCCGGCTCGTCGGTTTCCACAGAATCCAGCTTCAGAAGCTCACCCATCATAGTCTCTGTCAAGCTCCTATGCGTGTCCGCTCTCTTATCCGCATCTGCCGGGGGGTTTTGGAGGAAATCGTCTACCAATGGATGAAGGTTCGCAACAATCCCCTCCCAAACTGCTTCGATTTGCTGGAACGGGGTCAGGGGAAGCTTCTTGATCTCTGGCTGGGGAGAAGGAGCTGGTGAGGGCGGGAGAGGTGAGGCAGGGCGAGCCTTCTTCTTGCTCCTCTTCTTCTTGCTCTTGGAAGGAGTAGCACCATCAAGGGAGTCCACGATAACCGCCGGCTCGCTACCAGTAGCGGAAGTTTGTGCCGCCTTCGATGCGACACACAGAATCCGAGCAGCCTGTCCGATCCCGAGAGACCTCAAGGGAGCCGCGTCCTCCCTAAGGATTTTTCCTCCACAAGAAAGACTCACCCTCTCGAGCTCTACGCCAGTAAGCCCCACACATTGATCCCGGACCGCTCCAACAGTGACAATTCCCGAAGTAATGGTACCGACAGGGTAAGAAACCATGTACTCCTTCGTCCCGTGTTTAATCGTAACGTAGTCATCGCTCCTATCAGGATCCGGATTTTCAATACCGGAGATTAGAGGACCCTTGTGGACTTCACGTTCTGTAACGATGTAGGTCTCCTCGGCACGACCCTGCGGACGGCCGAAAAAGCGACGCATAAAGACAATAGTGGAGAAGAGGCCAAGCGAGACCAATATGTGGGGTAGGATATCGGGTAAGGATCTGGGTGTGGAATGAGGAAAGGCCGAGAGCTGAAGTTTGGTGAATAGTCTGTCTAGGCTGCCAAAGTAGGGAGAGAGCTGGTCTAGATAAGGATCTAGAAAATCCGCGTAGGGTACGGAGGGCGCCAGCTTGACTGATATGTGGTGACGGATTGTTGGACAAAGAAGGGTCGGCTGAGCTCCGGATATGATCCCTGCGCGTTGGGAATGTAGCCAGCGTCACGGGAAATGTTTGATGCGGTGGACGAGAGGACCGGGGATGATGATCGATGAAGTCAGAGGTTTGTGTGGTTATGAGTGAGCAGAGAAGCCTTGTTTCGATCCTGACGAAATCCGGAATCGATGTATGTGAGGTAGAGGTGAAAAGGAGGGGATGTAGACCAGTAGAATAGGGCAGCAGCGAATTTGTCGGACCCTGAATGGACAAGACGTGTCTTCAATCTCAAAAGAAAATAAAAGGAAAAAAAAGGAACTATGATAAATCACCGGTTGGGTGGTTGTGCCCTAACTTACAAGCACGAGTCCTATGCCGGCACCCAGCAGAGCAACCTCTTTTGCTCCAAAATGACAAACCGAAGGGTCTTGGAAAATTCCGATAAAAAAGGAAAGACAGAAAGACAGAAAAACAAAAAAAAACCGGTGGTGGCGATCGCAGAGCCTCTTCTACTTCAGCTGTTTCGTTTCATTTCGTGATTGATCTGGTCTTCAGTTTACAGGTACGGTACAAGTATGATACCAGTCGATTGTCGCATCTCTCCCCAGCAAAAAACAAAATTTAGTGGCAAATTACAGGTAATAAGCGGTAGTTTAGTGTTATCAATATAATCCTCTGTTAAGTCAACAACATCCTCAATATTGCAAAAAGGGGGGGAAAAATCAGCATACTCTGCTACCGGTGCTTGTGGAAGCCCCTGTCCACTAACGTTTACTCTCGACGGCACAGCAGGGTCATGAAATTGGGTAGGCAGGAAAGCGCAGGCTTATCCTTCACTGTTTCGCACCCGCAAGTGACAATAAGGAAAAATATTCATCCGATGAACTCAACACAAGACCTAAGTTACAGTAGACAAAAAGCCAATTGTAAAATTCCGACATGATGGGCCAAATTCGCTTGTCCAAGTGCAGATTCAAACTCGAGCTAACCACCAGTACCGGTACACCGACAGGATGAGTGAAAGATGGAAGGAAAAAAAGGCCCACTAAGCAGAGAGAAGGCAAGATACCGTAATCAGACATCGCCCCCCTCTCTACTTCCTCTTCCTTGCTTTCCCAGCACGCAATCGCGAAGTACCATGCGCAGGGAATTCCATGCTCTTTCCATCAACAGCTCAATAAATCTTGACAGCTTTACAGTCCCCGATGGGGCCGACACCGTTGGAATGGAACCAAAATGTTGACTGTATCTTGCTTATACCGTACTCCTACGGTAGTGGATATGATGCCGGTATCGAAATGTTGAAGGGAATCCCTGGATTTCACCCCCATCTCATTCTACCTTTCCTAATCGGTACCCCTCCGCGCACGGACATACTAGCTTTCCCTAGCATTAGATAAGCAGAACCCCTGCCAGCAGAACGGGCATTGGCTGAAAAGCTCCAGATAGTCACACAGAGGGACGGCATCGATTGGTCAAACTTGAGACCAACAGAGCGGAGCACCGGTACGGTACTCGAGCACGGTACAGTGCGGCAGTCAAGGAGACTTTGAAGAAGCCGGGATGTATGATACTGGTGTCCAGCAAGAGAGAGGTCCACTCCTTCCTTCCTTCCTGGCACACCTTGGTTGTTGCTGCTGCAGCTGAACCCTTTCCTCCCATTCGCTCCTCCGGCGTCTCGTGCATCGTTGCCCCAAACCTGCAATTCGCCCACAAAAGGTCACTGGGTTGAACTACCATCTGGTGTCTTGTGAACCCTACGTCCTGATCTCTTTTCTCGATTTGACTATCGCTACCAAAGGGCCACCAGAGCGAGGAGAGGGGGACAACTGAGAGAGGGGAAAGAAAAAAAAGAAAGAAAGGAGGAAAGGAGGACAAAAGGGAAAAAAGAGCGAAAGATAGAGAGCCTGTTTGAAGCAAAGACTGTGGAGAACCCGCATCTTGTTACCGCATCTGCCTCTTCTCATCCTATTGTTGCTGCTGGTTCGCCTCTTCCCTTCCCGAAACGAACAATATCCTCACATTTTAGGGATCCTCCCTAAAGGAGAGGAAGAAAGAAGAAAAAAAGAAAAAAAACCCTCTACTTGACCCGACTGGATCTAGGGACCGACTGGCTGCTGTCACTATCACCGATTCACTCAATCGCAATCCGTTTCTCCGCCTCTCCTTTGAATTCTCTTCGCTCGTTCGCTCCGTTTTGTCGTCGTTATTCGTGTTTTCTTTTCTTCTCCCTTTTTTTTCACTTCAACTCAGGCCCCGCACCCTGACTCCGCATCGCCTACTATAGACCTTGTATGGTCGCTGGTATTCTCTCTTCTCTCTGTTGTTTGCAACCCCTTCAAAAAGGTGTTGCATTGACCACCCGTTGAGATCCCGCTACGCCTGCCGTTCCACTCAGCAGCTTCATCCTAGGTTATTCAACGACTCTCATTCCCTCTCTGCCTCCGTCTCTCTTTCGTCTTTTTTTTTTTTGCCGCACCTTCTTTCGTTTATTTCACTGGTCGCTTTCTTTCTGGTGTTCTAGCCGATGATATAGTCGGGCAGAAGTCGGTCCTCCCCCCACGCCGTCCTATTAGTCCCAGCTTCTTCACATCCGCACTCCCACCTCTTCTATTCTCTCTGCGAAACATTTTTTAACCCCAGCGATATGGCGGCGGTATCCACTGCCGCCCTTACACCTCCTTCCTCATCTCATGGCAGGTCGACTGGGGGAGACTGGAACTTGAGTGTTCCTATAGACGGGGTATGTTTTAAATAAATAAATAGGAGCTGCATCCCCGGGTCGACGCGTCGCCCAATCCATGTCCAATGCCGAGCCCCAACTGACTTTCTTATCCATAGACTGATACTCCAGATCCTACTTTACGGGAACACCATCCTAACGCCCCAATGCCCCCTCGCAGCGCTACAGACCGTCGGACATCGAATGAACTTCATCACGTGCAGCACACCAAGAATGTCGTGCCGATGGCAACAATCACACCAACCACCCCAAATGTGTACAGTCCTCAGCAGGAACGCCAATACCCTCTAGGGGATGAAAACTACCACACCTATAGTGCGGTTCAAGCTTCCGGTTATAACAGATCGGTATCTCCCGAATATCTAGCTGCACCTCGAGCCCCGATGCTACAACGTCAGGACTCCACCGTTTCCTCCAACCACGACGGTGATTCGGTTTTCGATTTGTATGGGGGGAGACTCTCAACAGTCAGCGGTATGAGTGCTGGTTCATATGGACGGAGGAGCTCTGGGGAAGAAGGACTTCCCAGCTTTGTGAACGGCAACGGTGACCATGCCGTGGACGAGGTGGAAGCAGACTCTTCCAACTGGATTCACAGTGACAAACTTGCCGAAATAGAAGCTGTCGATTCGGGAGGTGGGATCAAGTCCAAGGGCAAGGATCAAGCGGACACTTCGAGGTGGATTGATAGGGACAAATTAGCCAAGATCGAAAATCAGGAACTCCAGCAGGCGGGTATCCGCTCAAGGGCATCAAGTGATGGGACATATGTAAGGGAAGAGAACGAATCGTTCAGGGGTGGAAAGAAGCAGCGAGTCGTTTCTCCGTCGTCCGTGGAAGATCGGTCGGAACAAGCGTATGACCCTGAGGGATTTAGCTTTGATTTTAGAACACCAGAAGAACAGGCTGCAGACGACACCCCGGTCCAAGCAATGCCTTCTCGCCAGTTTCGCAGGCACCCTTCTTATTCTCGAATACCGGTTCCGACATCTTCGCCATGCCCCATACCCCAAGGCTACATTGAGCGCAGTACTCCTCTCTTGCGGAACTCGCTCACACCCAATGGATCCGAGGATGACAGGGCCTCCCTTTCAGGTATATACCATCGTGCTCGCAAGCGCTCCCATTCGGCTGGTTCAGCATTTCTTCTCGACGATCAGGAACCAGCAACCCCGACACCAGGTCCCTTGTCTAACCCAAAGAACCCTAGCCGGTCACCTATGTCTCATGGAAATCGAAGAACCTCTCGGACTCCCTCTCAGCTCCGGAAGGACCGGTCCCGTTCTAACCCTCAGCTCCACAACCACAATCGTCCGGGTACGTCTGCATCGCATACAACACACACAGGTAGTGCCGGATCACAAGCCTCAGGAGGCAAGCATCACCCCGAGGGCCCCCCCCCCTGGTCCCTCCAGAGTTACAAACCGGATCCAAGTTTGCCACCGGACCAGCAGATTATACCCACGGTTGCCAAGCGTATGCAGCAGGAACAGTGGGAGAGAGACGGTGCATATGCCAGTGTTTATGACCGGGAGCTAAGACCTCTCAAGGTTCCCTCGGACCCAAACCTAGATAAGGAGAAGGGGAAGGCAGGGGAAATGGGTGAGCCTGAGTGGCCATTAAAGAGCCCGGCTCTACGACCCGAGCCGCCGGCGGGGAAGTCAAAGCCAGATGCCGGGTATAAAACAGTGCCTACAGTAAGTGCAAATTTGTTGTTTTACTTTTTGCTTTCAGTGTTGGTTTGGGGGGTATGGGAGGGGAGGGTCATTCTTTAGGTAGCTTTCGGCTTCCCCAAAGAAACATTGGGACAATTTCAGATAAACAGTGCCTTTTTCGAATGTGCCGTTTGGAATACCTTGGGCTTTGCCTTCGAAACTAACCTGGTGGTTACCCGCAGGTCAGTGGAGCGTCGGACTCAAACACGGTACCAAAGATCCAACAAATGCAACCACAGCCGAACGACGTGGAAAGGGGCAAGGACAAAAAGAAGAAAAGCTTGTGCTGTTGCGTTATATGCTAAATTTCTTACTGGCCTTTTTTTCTTTTCCCCATATGGATATCCGATACAAGGGAATCGACCCAAGAAACGACTCTTCTTTTATACCCTTTCCTTTGCTTTCTTCCCTTGTCTGTTCCATTTCTCCATCATACCAAAAGCCAGCCGTTACTAAGATGATCGAATTCGGAGCTTGTGAAATTTTCATAAAAGGCCTTTTTTTCTCTAGCGGTTTTTTATAATGTCATCGGGGCTTTCTTCTCTCTTGCTTTTCTTATTTTTCACAACTTAACGGGTGTCTTGATGTTTTTGTTAGCTGGTTGCTGGAGCAAAGTTCGTTTTTAACTTCTCTTTTTATATCCCCAGCTTCCCATCGCTCTTTCTGTCAACTTATACCTTATTTTGCTTTGCTCTATAAGAAACCCGGCGTGTGGTGGGTGGGTAGGTGGTTTGAATGTTTTTGCTCTTTTTCGTCTTTGCTTTCTCATTTCGCCCTTCCCAGAGCTTAGTTTTGCATCATATACCCCCTTCTCCTTACCGTTTCTCTTTTCCCCCAAACTGCCCTCCGTCCGTCCATCCAGCCAAACGATCAATCCTTTCCGTTCGTTTTCACTTTTTTTCATTGTGTTTATCAAAGCTTTGCAGAATGATTGGAAGGGTTATTTGGCATTTCGCCATCTCTTTCTTTTGTGCGTATTGATTGAAGGCGATGGGATTGTAATATAGTTGACAGAAGGAAGGGAGGATGATAAGTTTGTTGATTGATCGAGCCAGTTGGAGGGAGTGTATCAGTGGGTGGTGGTAGATCGTGATGTGGACGACGAGTAAATCATTGAAGTGGCGCCACTCTTATCGCAACCGGAACATAGTTTGTCATATATTTTTCCGAGTGATTTGTTGTGATGCTGGCAGATTGGGCGTGATTGGTTGGTTAGTTTAGGTGAGTCACCTGAGCAAAGTATGTATCGTGCATGAGTACTGCAGGCAAGAGATAGTATTTGGTAGTTCCCTTAGATCTTGCAGATCCGTGGCGCCTACCAATCGGAGAGCACCGCAAGAACCCGAATGATTGGTACTGGAGCTAAGCCGTCCAAAATCCCCTCTCTTGAGTAGGGGTGAAAGCATTGCGAAAACTGACCCCCTCGGTCCCAGCTTATGATAAAGAAATTCCCCACCTTATCAGTAAAGGTAACTTCAACGTCCTAGAGTGAGTACCAACTAACCGAGTTCTCACCATATTGGTTTCACAAAGTTCTAGCTGATCGATTAGATCTGATCCTTACCCACAAGCCGACAATATCCCGATATCCTGCTTTGCGTTAGTTTTCATGTTTTGCCTTAGAGAAAGTATCATTCGCTAGTTAAAATGGTTGTGGCTCTGGCGGGCTGAGACGGCTCTCTCCGATGGCAGACATAGCGCACTTAACGGGTGGGCTGTAGGTGTTCTTAGATATAGCTACACCGGGAATTGTCGACTAGGTTACAAAGGATGAAAGCCGATTGGGATAGATAGATGCGGGGCCAGTGGATACATCGTAACATGGGAATCCTCGCAAGCAGTGTTCCCAATGGTCCAGCCCATCCGTCTTAGAGGTAGTACGGGGCGGGCTATGAGCGCCCCATGCCGGTGTGGGTGGGTCCTCCGCCATCTAGAGAGTTAGGAATATGGTTACTAGCCCAGAAAAAAATGATAGGATGGATTGCAGAACTCGCCTAAACTTGTTATTAATAGACGCAGTAGATAAAACTCGAATATTCATTCCCGAGCTGAAGGCATATCTGCAAGTTAGACTCCGAGGCTCCTGTTATACCCAGGTCATTCGTTCCCTTTGTTTGGCCAGATTTCGGAGCAGGGATAGGCAGAGGTGGAGGTGTGGTCATGAAACATCACTCATCCCATCCTCCCATGTTGGAGGGAGGCGGTCAAAAGTGTTGGGGAAGCGAAGGGTTATAAAAGCGAATAGGATTAGAGAGGTCGGGGCTGAGTTGTATTACCGTTGTCTAGGAAGAGAAGATCGAGGTAAAGCAAGAAGGGTTCTGTACTAGGGGAATGGCATGACCAAGGTAGAAGCGGAGCTGACAACACGCCACCACAGTTTCCAACGGGAATGCTCACACTTGTAGGCAGCAGTACGTGCATGCAGCATACTCGCAAGCGGTGAAAAAATTTGCCCTATAAAATCTCCCTCCTTCTCGCCTTTGCTTTGTTTTCCTTTCTTTCTCTCTTTTTTTTCTCAGGCTATCTCACAACTCCTTAACCGCGTCATACCAATCACTTTTGTTCACCTGAACTATGATACATCGCTTCACTTCGTGAAATCCTTCTATCCGATCATTACCTACATTGCAAACAACACCTCTGTCCCCAACAGTCCCCCACCGTCCCACCTCTCCCGACCTGCCCCTTGGCAAGCCTGCAGTCATACCCCTACCCCCGTAAAGCAATGCCCCGCCTTTGGGACCGGCTCTCGGAGCCGAAGGCCGTTGTCCTGGGGCTTCGCTGGGCTTGACAGATTGTTAGAAGCGGGTCAGTCTCGTCCAGGGCTCTTGTAATCCCTCCAGGGAATTTACGCCGTGCAATCCTCGATCTCATTCATATTCCATCTCATCCATTTTGGGTCTTCCTATTTTCTCGTCAATCCCGGGTTTGTCCAAAATATCTACAGACTCCGAATAATGCTGATTACTGATTTGGTCATCTCATATTCTTTAGCGTTCATCCTGATGCATTCCTCCACTCTAGCCACGATCGTTACCGGCTTCTGTTTCGGTTATTATGATCCTTTACGACCACTGCAAGCCCCCGCCAACCTGCCCTCCTCCTGCCCGTCCCTCCCTGAATTCCAGCGAGATTTCTGCCATATTTTCCAAATTAGGCATCGAGGAGATCATTGGGGACCACAAAAGGGATCGGGAGAAGGGATCGGCCCGGACTCTCGTGGTTTCCTTGCCCGGGTCGGCTAGGCTAGAGAGGTGTTTGCGGGTACGGCCCGGGTACTCCACCCGGTGGGTATGGGATAGTGGGTGGGGGCAATGTTGGATAGGGGTAGGCGAGCTGGGAAGCAAGTTATTTTCAGTTGAACAACTATGTGTCTACATGGAGGCTTGCTGGACAGGACTAAAAACAGATGTGAAATAGATTTATTAGCACGTTTAAGCTGAACAAACTAGATGGTGTGACCTAGTCGGATATTCATTTTATTTGAGAGGGCAATATATCGTTACATGGAGGGGAGGGGATCTTGCCGTGGAGGCTTTACTCTACGATGGTATAGAAGGAAGATATGATACCTACTAGTAGCTGAAATTCTGACTATTGTAATGAGAAGAAAGGTGCAGTGGGAGGCCCGTAGGTTGGGCTATAATCAAAAGGGCGCAATATTGCAATATTAGGTTTGAAACAAAAATGTCATAAAAGTTAGAAAAAATGCCATTTTTCTTGTGCCCCAAACAGGGCCTTAATTAAGTCAAGCGACAACGCAGAACTGCCCTGTAGCATCACGAATGATACTTGTACTCTGTCCTTGCATCACCCCTCATGTATCCCCCACACTGCTGATAGTGCCAAATTTCCCTAATTTACGTCATGCTAAAGGGACCGTTGGAAACTGTAGTTATGGGTGCACTCTCCTCTTATCGGTTGCTGTGGTTACGAGTGATGCCTCGTGACCACTTACGTCACCCCCTTGTCCCCTCTTAAATCCTCGCCCCTCCTCTCTCTTTCTTCTTGTTTCTTCTCTTCTTCTTTTTCCCTCTTAATTATCTTCTTGTTCAATAAGTAAAATAAGTCTTTTGCTTTCTCTGGTGACCACTTCCCCTTTGAACCTGTGGAACTACTCGCTTCCCCTCTTTCGCACCCGATAGCTCTCAACAGGGACATTAGTGAAATTGGCGTAATTATTGTATGGGTAAACTCAACCTCATAGGTGTAAAGCCATCGCATGGCTCTGGATGTTTTGTTAGTAGATATCGACAGGGGCATTAAGTTACCCTACAACTATGGCCAACATCACTCCCACCGCAGTTCCAGTGATCCTGTTGATGTGAAAAGACCCGCGTCATAACTTGATCTAAAATGCTTTTGGCACTACCACTACTCGATTGTCAGTGCTTGAAAAGTGCAAGGCTACGTGAGTTTTTTTCATTATACTTTGCATTTTAGCGGGATGTAACTTAGGGGAATTCGGCGTTATTAACGCTGCAGGGGATAGCCCTATCTATCTGAAGGCGGAGCTCTTTTTCTCGAGTTAGGAGTGAGTGAGACTATCTCACCAGCCTATAGCCACTGAGAACGCCAACTTGACCTCCCCTTCCCTTTTTCTTTCCCTTAATGTCCTTCCACACGGCTCACATGGCGGTGTTGTAAGATGTGCTTGATTCTCCGTGAAAAAGGGAAGCCCACCACTACTTTCCTTTTTACCATCCATCTCGTGCAGGAAAGAGCTACTAATACACACAATGGACTTAGCAGTCACACCGGACACTGTGTCCTATACCATATCCACCATTCTCCTAACATGACGCACTAGTAACACTCTCCACATTCATCTACTAGTGGCATCCGATATGGTCAACCACAAGTAATTAGATCCTGAGAAGCCACATTTTCCAACAGGCGGGTTAGTAGCCTGGCCGAGTGATGGACTATGATGTTGAAACTCTTGTGCTATATGGGTGTCAGGAGTATGATAGGCTACAGATCACCAGGAAGGGGGTGAATGATCTTTCGTCCCTCTCCCCAGCTCCCCCCTGACCCACCAGCTCCCCCATTGAGGAGGTAACCATTTCCGCCCTCTCTACTCAATGAGATTCGAGTTTTGGGCAAATCTTGAAGTTGTGAGAAAGAAGGGGCTTCTAGTATTGCGGGGGCGGTGCGGGGGAGCGGGATGTATGCCTAAGTTTTTGTTTTGCTTCCTTCCGTTTTGCTGTGTTCATGCCTCACACCGTGAACTTCTTGGCGGGAAGCGAACCAGCAGAGGGTATCATACTTTTAGACCTTATTTTTTGGTTCACACCCAAAACTAGTGTTTTCAATCCATAATGTGGGGCTTCGTGTGAGAGTGCAAGAGAGATAATTAGGTCTGCCAAGCAGGAACACAGCAAGTCATCCCACAGAACAGGTAGCCCAGAAGGTGCATCGTATTATACGACTACTCAGTGACCCAAACCACAAACCCAGAACGGCTATATATGATATCATACCTCCACTCGGACATACTAGTGGCCTTGGCGTAAACTCCTTCAACTATAAGTAAAGCTCCAACCTCCTCCTCTTCCTTCCCTTCTCTTTCCTCCCCATCCCTGTGCACGGGCAAGATCAGTAGCAGTGAAGACTTGTCTGAGCTCTGATTTTTGCTAGTTGAAAACTACAACCACATTGACGCTCCCAATCTGCTTTGGCGGGTTGGGGAATTTTTGGAAATTACTGCGATGTCTGTAAAGATTCGCTGAGGTTCACTCTTCTTCTTCTGCATGTGAGTAGGTTGTGTACGTGCTACTTGCAGAAGTTTTGTGTTTGCTCGTTTGTTGGTTTTTTGTCTTTTCGGGGGTTTTTTTTTCATGGGCTACTTCTACTGTTCGCAAGTGACTAGGCCAGACTTTAGGAAGGCCTGTTGGGTTTGCACATATCTAGAGATGCCAGGAGGCTTCCAGTGTATGATATCCAATTAGTGAAGTTTCTAGGCAACAGTGTTCATGAAAATGTGAGACATCCGGCCAAGCGATTTCACGAACACTTTTGCCTAGGGACCATAGATATTTTGTTAACAGGTGGCTGGCTAACATGACTGGACTCTCACAAATATCTGAAGATACCTATTATTTGAAAATGGCTACGAATATTTTCAAATGCCTGAAGAGATCCTCACATATTCCGCCGGTTCCATCCTCTGGATACTTTAATGTCTTTAATGTGTTCCGAGTCGTGTAGATGCTAGGTAGTTCCCTATTACTCAGTATACTCACAACAAGGAGACGAATTACTTATTAGTGCACCGTAAGGCCTTTCCAATTGATTCCCCACTTGGAAGGAAAATGAAAATTGAATATAACCACCTATGGCACAAATTTGGAACAGCAAGCAGCTGCGGCATAGGTGTGGTAAGAATACAGAAAACAGATATCTAGAAGCTCAAACACCACCAAGAGACTACAGTATCATAATGGATAGCAGAAAAATTGGCGCAACCTCCACAACCACCTCCACAACTATAATTCAGAGAAGGGAAAGGCATCACAGCAATTAAAGCCACTCATCAATTACATCGCCACTGCAGTCAGGCATTCCATGTCCCCAGCAGCCCGGAATTCTCAGGGGGTGCAACGCATGGGTTTTGTAAGTTCCCACAAGCTAGGTTTTCTTCCTTTACCCACTGTGAAATACACAATTAAAAGGAGCCGAACCGCCGTAAGTCGGGTAGCAAATCCAAACATTGGAGGGAATATTGGTGTTCGGAAGGGGAGCTCGAGTGTTGGATGGGTGGACGTGGTGGATGTGAGAGAACTTGTTCTATTCTCAGATGCGCGCCGCTGCTAACTAAATAGGACTAACAAAACATGTGTGCACAACTAGTTGCCCGTACCCTACTACACTCAACATCCAGGACGTATAAGGCCTGCAATCCACCTACCCAAAATGGATCCAAAAAAACCAGCCAGGAAACCAATTAAAACGCCGGGGAGTATTGAAGGGTCGGGAACATTATCTGAAAAGTTTAATAACACAGTCAGTAAACAGGGTCTCAAAACACTATAGGATTTTTTCTCAAACAAACCATCATTTGATTCTGGCATCCTGGATTCTAGGTCTCGTGGGGTGGTGGGATTCGTTGTTGGTTGTGCAGGCATTCTCAAGACCGCGTGGAACCAAACCGAGTTTAAGCAGTGTAGTAGAGTACTGCGCCGTTCTCTCACAAATACCGGAAGTCGACGGTGGAGGTTCTTGTGAGGATGACCTGTAACTTAGGAGAAAAACAGGAGGAAGTAAAGGCTCGCTGTGAAAGCTGAACGAGGATAGTTGGATTGCGGTAATTTATTGATTTAATCTCGTCAGAAGAAAAGTAAAGGGTAAAGACTTGTAAGAGCGGTTTCTGATGGTCGAAAAAAATCCCACGATGAGGAGTCCCCGCCCTCCTTAAATAACAGGAATGCGGCTGCCTAAACAACTAGCTTTCTCTACCAAGCAAGTGCATACGTAGTCTTTAAGAAAATAGGAAAAGTCGGTCACCAAAGCTGTCCGCACGCCCAGTATCCGACCCTATAGTTACCTGGCATCTATCTGTCAACTAAATGGGGAAAAGAGAAAACATGTAAACACAAGTCACAGTAACGAAGCGATACTACTTTGGGCTCCAAGACATCAGTCGTCCGCACACTCTCTAGTCCTGCTGTATCCTTCCTCATATAATAGACAACCACTCTGATAGGAACCTGCTGTAAGGGTAACCAAGATGCGGACTTAGTAGGTTAGGCACACAGGCTACTACCAACAGTCGCCCAAAAACCCCTCTGTAAAGAACTTCCTTGGTAGTAGCAGCCATACCGAGTAGTAAAGCAGCTGCACAGGAGTCCCCATTTTCGCTGCTTTTTCGCTGTTTTGAGCTTTCACCTTAACTGCGCTGGGCCGGGAAGTGGATCAGACGCAGAAGAGAACCGGTTTGTATATGAATTTTGCACAAATCCTCACTACGGGAAGTTGAACAAAATAAATCCTCTGAATTCCGCTCAAAAGCAGGCAAATCTAAAACGCTGTATTACCAGAGATATCTCCTGCCCTCCCGGATCCCATCTTTTCACGGTTGTGCGTCAATTGAGATTTGCATATCTCTATTTATTTATTTTGGAGCATTTTAACTAGTCCACTTCTCCGTATAATTCCCTTCCCAGCCCAATATGTTGCTAGACAATCCCTACGGTACTGGCGGTGTAATACGATACCACACAATGGAAACCATGAACATGAATTCCAGGACTGAACAACTCCCACTGTACTGCACATAGTAGAATCGAGCCAACATGCCACTCCCAACCCCGGGCATCCCCACAAAAAAAAAGGCCAACCCCACTAGCTCCAAGCTTCCGAAACCCACGATCCCCATCCCTATCATTCGCCGCTATACTCTAGTCCTCTCCGCACAGTGAGATCCTCGTACACCTCCTGGGTACCTGTGTACAGACCATATTCCTCAGAGGCTTAGAAAAGATTCAACGTAGTAGCTAGGTTCTTATTGAAGGAATACCTAAAGCGAGGAGCGAGGGGTTCAAGGATAGATCCAAGCCGCAATTTCTTTAGCCACTGCTCTAGCAATCAAAGCAGCAACAAAACCACGTAAAATGCTAAGGAGTATCGCGGGGCCAAAAATAATATCTGAAAAGTTTAATAACATACAGTCAGTTGACAGGATCCCAAAACACTGTAGGGTCCCCCAGGCTAACCATAAATTTGTCCTAGCATCGCACATACTAGTAGGCATGATAAAGTGGGAATATTCGGTGTTGGTTCTGCAGACATTCCTACGACCGCGTGGAACCAAACCGAGTTTAAGCACTGTGGAGTACTGTAGCGTTCTCTTGCGGATATCGGACGGAGGTCGATGGTAGAGCCTCTTGTGAGGATAACTTGTAGGAGAAAAATTGGAGGAAGTAAAGGCTCGCTGTAAAAGCCGAAGGATGATAGTCGGATGGCGGTAATTGATTGGTTTGGTCTCGTCACAGGAAATGTGAAGGGGAAAGACTGTGAGAGCGGTTTCTGATGGTCGAAAAAAAATCCCACGATGAGGAGTTCCCACACCCTCCTTAAATAACAGGAACTGCTGCCCAAACAGCCAGCTTTCTCCACCACGCAAGTGCATGCGTAGTCCCTAAGGAAAACACGGAAAGCCAATCACCAAGGCTATCTACTGCACATTCAACAGTATCCGACCTCATCCCTGGCCTCTACCCGTCAACTAAATAGGAAAAAAGAGAACACATTTAAGCACAAGTCACAGTAACGAAGCGACCCAGATACCACCTTTGGACCTCCAAGACACCACCGGCGGTCGTTCGCACGCCCGCCAGTCCTATTGTATCCTCCCTCATATGGTAGACAATCACTCTGACGGGAACCTGCTGTAAAGCCAACCCGCAATTCTAACCCTAGCCAAGATGTTGACTTAGTAGGTTAGGCACACATCCGCCCAAGAACCACTCTGTAAAGAACTCCCTTGAGTACCGTAGAAACTCAAATAGAAGAAATATGTACTAGGACTTTGGAATTTCCTTTCCGAGCCACGCGAGGGGGAACACCGCAGACTGCGCCCCCAGTTCAGACAAAATAAAAGGAATATACGATGCGCTTTACTAGGGAGAGGCACCTCCAACGTCCTAGTACATGTTTCTTCTATTCGAGTTTTTACGGTAGTAGTAATACCGAGTAGTAAAGTAGCTGCACAGGAGTCACCATTTCCGCCGTTTCGAGCCTTCTCTTTAACTATGCTAGACCGGGAAGTGGATCAAACACAGAAGTGAACCGGGTTGTATTAATATTAATAATTATAATAATATAATACACCCCTCCCTGATATACTTGTATATTCTGTTTTATTTCTTTGTGGAATAGGTGGCTTGGTTGCCTTCCTTTATGTTTCTATGATCTGCAAACATCGCAGTCCTACGGCCTCGGGCGAGAGTCACTCCCGGTATCACTGTCTGATGTTATGTACCAGAAATCCATTTCATGGTAGGATATTGGTACCTTCCATCCCGCCTCAGCCATTGACGAATTGAAAACTATTTAGCCTAAAGTCACAGTTTATCTGCGTATATAACACTAGTAACACTATATCAGGAGGCTTAAGGGCTTGTAGTAAACTGGCTCACAAGAGCCTATCATAGACAATTGGGATAAGCCGGAAAAAAAAATTCAAGATTCAGTGGGATAAAATACAAAATACCAGAGCATGGTAGCAAAGGATGGAAATAAGAATCGTTTTAGAAGCTTTAAATTAGTGGGATTGGTGTTTTGTTGAATATTCCCCCCATCGTGTATAATAAATCTATTGAGCTGTTTCTATTGGTGCCGTTTGGAACTCCAATCGAGTGTCACCCACTTCGAATGTTGATTAATATCATTCAAAGTGGTAGGCACCTTGGTACGGTTAACGACGTTTCGTGGTGTACCGTAAACTCTCGTTAAGTCCACCATCGCCCATCGGCCTCGGATCCCTCCCGATCAGAGACAAAACACCCCGAGAAGGAATAACGTGTTCCAGATGCGGTATAGCTTATTTAAGATGAGCCATTGGATCTCATTAACCGGTATTCGTAATTTTGTTAACATGCCCTACTAAGCCTATTTGCAGTTTGGACTGTGATTTCTGTTGAGATCCCCGATGGTGGATTTAACGAGAGTTTACGGTAGTTGTTATTGATGTTGACGGTGCGTGTGATGGTATGACAAAGTAACTAACAGTAGCGCTTCGTCCAGCTGGGCCAGTGATCCGAGGAGAGTAGAGTAAAGTAAGATAGAAATGAAAAATGAAAACGAAAAAAAAAACAGCGAAAACCTCCCCCCTCCCCATATCTCCACTCTCTTAAGCCGGTAACGCCTCTGTCGAACTCTCGTTGGGCAACTGCAGATATAAACTCAATTAGCCACACCACCACTCCCCACAATTCATTCAAAGGAAACCCCACCGGAGGATTCTGCGGCTTATTCCCCCCAGCCGTAACTCTATTCAACCCAATTCCCACCCCTTCAATGACCGCCAGTAGGCATGCACACCCAATAGCACTATTCCTAGCCGCCCTAACCCCACCCCTAACAGCAAGAGCACCACCAGTGAAGAACCCAGCGATAATAGCATTGTACGGATCATCCTTCTGCCGAACCCCCTTGACGGCGCAGTCAAAGGTGGAGAATAGACCCCCCCAGACACCAAAGTTACCACCGAGGACGGGTGCTCGGGCTTTTATCGATGTGAGCGCTCCGATGGAGCGTTCGCCACTGGGAGAATTCTTGAAGCCTTTTACCCCGTGCCAGATTGCGCCGCCGACAGCCTAGAGGTTTTTTTTTCTTGTTAGCCCGAATGTGTTGAAGTGAGTGATGGGGGGATCCTACGCCCATGGCGAAGGCGCCACCGAAATCACTGAGGACCACCCATGGACAAGGGTCGCGGGAGTGGTCTATTATGCCCGATTGTCTCATCTTTTTTCTTTCTTTTTTTGGGGTAGATTTTGTTGTTCTTTGGTTTTGTTAATAAGGGAAAGGACAAGGAGAAAGGGAGAGAGAAAAAAGGGAAAAAAAGGATCGCCTGCGGGTCCTCGTATGTGTTTATCTTAGGTGTGGTGGTGGTCGGGAAGTGAGGTTAGATGGAGGCGGACTTTTTTTTTCTCAACAGAGGTCAGAAAGCCAGGACGGTGGTGGGGGATACATATGCGTCTTGGCGCCGCCTTATCATCACGTGGTTAGAGAGTTTGCGCAAGAGGACCTGGTGGCAGTTAACGGAAAAGAAACCTAGGTCTCAGGATGAGTTTGCGCACCAGGCCTAGGTGGCTTGGTATGATAGCTGGAAGATGGGAATTGAGTAGGGTAATATCGCATGGCCCTCAAATTTGTTCCCTGCTCAAATCAGGATTCCCAGATACAGTCTCCCCCGGCTATAATGAACGCCAAGAATCCCGTCCTAAAAGCCCCGTTCACTAATTTTTACTATGGGCGTACAATAACCAAAAATTCATTATAGCGAGATTCATTATCAGGGGGCAACCGTACACAAGTTGGGTACTAACCCTACTGACTGCCATAGAACAGGTGATAATCTACTACTGAATGCCCAATATTATCATCAGTAAAATCTTTTAATAAAATGTAAAAAGAGCGCTGTGTTGCTGCTGATTTATTGTTCTGCAGCGATCGGATTTCTTCAGGTCTGAAAAGCCCTATTTTACACTTCTTCCAGGTCTCGCTGCCCACCTGGGTGCCCAAGACCTTTAGGTTAACAGAAAATAACCTGTTTCCCTGCCACCTAGGTCTCCTTGGGCAAACTCTCTATTGATGAAAGCTTATCGGTAGGTGTCTGGTTTGAGCCTGGACCAACCTTGGCACCTGGGCCAGGGTTCTCAGACATGATGGCTTAAGCGCAGCACCAGGGTTGTGTCTGAGCAAGAATCCGAGAGGCTGGTGGATCTACGATACCTACTAGTAGACTATCAGATGGTAACGAAACGGTTGGAATTATTACATGTAATTCTGGACCACAGCAACCCAGAGATACGACATAAAATCGTAGGATATCAAAATCATCATCCACCGGAGGATAAGAGCATCAACCGCCGCTACTATACAAACCTACCTGACAGAGTGTCTATTTGCCCTAGCCCCACTAGCTTCCTCCCCGGCACTGCCCCTCCCAACAACACCCTTCCCCGCTGCAGAAACCAAGCTCATCGGCCGTGCTGCCGGTCCTGCGGCGTCCTCAACAGCCTTGGTGGGCATCTTCTCCGAGATCCTCCCTAGTCCCAATACACTCCAGTATGTGTGCTCTCTCTTCTCCTTCGCTTCCTTCCCAAGTCCACCATCATCCCTCTCAAGATCAGTCTCGTAAACCACACGCACCGACACAGGAACCTGAACAAGCCTATCATCCTCGGTAGCAAGCTCATTCCCGTTCTCGTCCAGTTCCCCGGGGAGCGGGAGCAGCGGCGGCACAACTTCTATAACTACGGTTGTCCAGTTCCTTCCCAGGTCCCAGACGGTGCCGATCAGCATCCCAGTTTTCCGCCCCTTCTTGATGGTGGCTGCCGGCGGGTTTGCAGTTGCCTGTAAGGCCTCGTCCCAGACGTCGGTGTTTGCGCCTACTTCGAAGGTTGGGCAGAGGATTGTTACGGTCGAGGGGTACCTTCCCGGCGTTTTGGCCGGCGTGGCGAGGGTGACGTTTATGGGATCAAATAAGGGGTTTGTGATTGTCAAGACGAATTGATGGGTTGAGAGGGGAGTGAGCGCAATATAGTTGAATGCTGTTGGGTCTAAGCGGGAGATTGAGAGCGCCGGTATGTAGTTCCTGTTATAATTAGCATCTGATGTGAAGTGAGGGAGAGGAAGAGTTGGGGGAGCAAACATCGCCACAAGCTTTATTCTGAACCTGATGGTAGTGGGCTTTGACTCTGGCTTTACAAGGATATGTCTGCAGGCTCTGCATCTTTTAGACCTCTTAGTCCTCAGCAATGCTGCAAGAGGCCTAAGATCCCGGATGAATCTCGGTTGGTGGTTCTGTACAATTCTCTGCTCCTTATTAGTCGTTCCAGGAAATCTTACCTCCTTAATCCTTTCAATAAGCTCTTCCTCGTCATCCCCAATTTCCTTAACCGAGTCCCACTCCGTCCATTCAAGCTTCCCCTTCCCACCCACATTACTAAACCCCCCGATTCCCCGGCCAAAGCTCCGACTCCGACTACCAGATCCAAGCCCAGAATACAGTCCCATAAGTCGTGATAGCGCCCCGGGAGAGCTACCGTACTCATCTGCTCCCGCCCCAGCCCTTTGTTGTGCATAATGAGCTTTAAGCCTGAGAAACCGCTCCTCGGGACTCAATTCCCTCTTATCCTCCTCATCATCCGGAGTAATAATAGTCGGAGCACCCATGGAAGGGAAATAACCCTCGGGAGAAGCCGACACCGGGGAAAGCGGAGAGGAGAAAGATACCGTGGTAGCTCTAGCAAGAGCAGGAGGCTTCAGCTTCTCGGCCAATTGTGTAGTGATAGATGTTGGTTTCTCAAATTCGATTCCAATCTCCGCAGATGACCAGAGGCAGTGATTGCACAGGAGTATATACGGACCTGCCTGCCCCTCACCTGTTGGCGCCACAATCAAGGAGGCAAAACATATTGGACATGAGAAGCAATTCCGCGTACACCTACCGCCATAAAAGCATCCCAATCAGTCTCACCCCATCTCAAACCGTCTGATTAGGGGAGGAATACCGGTTTCCATCCGTCTTGACAGTAGAAGATGCTACCTCAAACAAACAATTCGGACAAAAGAAGCAAACAATCTCATCGTGCACGCAACGAGGGCATCGAATCTGCTTGCAATCCTCGCAGTATAGTAAATTATCCAGGGGAAAGAGCGAGAAATTAGAACGCGGTGCTCGGGGATCGAAGGTCTCCTCCTCCTCCTCGGACTCGTCCGGATCCTCCTCTGGTGCTGCCGGTGCGCCGGGCTTGGTGGGGGACTTGGGCGTTATCGCTATAGACTCGTCGCAGGGGCATGAGATGTGCACAGTGGGGAAGCTGTATGTGGTCAAGCGCGGCGCCATGATGGTGTCTGTGTTTGCCGTATCTGCCTGGCTGTTTGTGTAACCGTACCCGGAGCTCGTGGCGAGTTCGGAATGGATTAAGCTTGAATGTCATCAGAGCTCCATCTACGGTAGGAGTTTTGTTGAAGGTTGGCCTGCCAAGACAGCTTTTTGGTATGGGGGATCTGGTGGTTAGGGTCTGAGGCTCTGCTTCCCACAAAAATGTTTGCTTTTGGCGACCTAAATCCTTGCAAGCGAGGCCCCTTCAGGCCCATGTTGCTAAATGAGATGAGGTATCGGTAGACCGTACTCGTATCATACAACTTTATAAACCCTAATTAGACACTTAACTTTTGAATTACAAGTATTCCTTTTTTAAAATTAAAAAAAATAGATAAGATATCTCTATCTTCCTACTACCGGTAACCAATCAGCCAGGTTTATAAGCCCACTTCACGGAGTATCACTTGGAGACTGGACTGGCAGGCGAGGACAGATGCAGGAAGAATTGTACGATACGGTACTGGCCGGTTAGCGTTTCAGGGAGACAAATTCTTACCAAGTCATTGAGCTCGCGTAACGGAGTTTGTGCCGTCCTCCGTTGCCCTGACTGCACACGATCATCAGGCTTTCATAAGGAGCCTTTCCCACCCGGAAACATGAAAATGCGGGAATCCAACTTTAGTATCACATACGGCACTCGAGTAGATTAGTTCGCTTAGAGCTCTACCAACGGGAGCTCCCCCGCCACCACCACCAATCCCTCGCTAACCGTTTTTTAAAGAAAGGGGGGAGAGGAAACAGGCAGGAGATCATGTCGCAGCCTCGCTTGCAAGCACCTTGCTACCTGTGCAGGCACCCGTGTGGTTCGATTGTTTGGATACAGTAGGATACCAAGTTGGCAGTTCGCAGTGCTCGAGTGACATTGTGTGATGATGCACACGGTATCCAATCCGACAGAAGTATCACAGGCCACGGACCCTTCGGTTCGGTGAGAAATATTTTGAGGTTGCTCTACCGAGAAGGCCCAAGGCGGGGTTTTTGTCTTAAAAATGTGATACATTCTAATTTGGCACTGCTGCAGCATTACGCGATTGATTCAACGTGTTCTTGGGATCCGCCTTATCTTAACTTAGGGGGGACCTACTTGTTGCTGTAAATTGGGGTCCATTTCCCACTATTTTATCTTGCAATGGCCTATACGTCCAGCGACGATAATACAATGACCTTAAGCACTTACTACGCCCCGTCCGACAATTCCGAAATTCTCCACCTCCTAAGCTTCCGCCGAACAAAACTTAACGATGCCGTCCTCTCCCCCGCAAAGCTCCGGCAGAATTGCCCTCTGGACCACGACCGAACAACTATGGCACCCCCAACCTCCTCCACCCATCCCTTCCCACCAGGCCTGGGCGACCTATCCGCATTCCTCCCGCTGGAAATAATCAACGAGATCCTCCTCTTCCTCGACATCTGCTCCCTCCTAACCTTCCGCCGGGTCAACACAACTGCTCTCGCAACTGTAAACGCTCTCCCCGAATACCGGGCAGTAATAACCCACGCGCCAGACGTCATCCGTGCCTACTTCGCCACAAATCTTTCTTCGCACACAAACGTCCACGAGCTCTTCCAAGCACTCACGAGCAAGCTGTGCAGCTACTGCAATTCCTTTGGAGCCTTCATATTCCTTCTGGAATGCAGGCGTGTGTGTTGGCACTGCCACACCCAGAATCCGGAATTGCTCCCAATATGCCGCGGTCTCGCGGCCGTTTCATTCGGCGTTTCACCGGAGGCATTGACGGGGTTTCCAGCGTTGCGGCCGGTTTCGGGGACCTACACCTTGCGGGGGATTCACTGCAGCTTGGCACGGGATCCCACACCATTGGTGTCGCGGGCCGCGGCAAGGAGATTAGCAGTCAAGGTTCACGGGAGCGAAGACGCTGTCGGAGCATTCGTCGGGGCTCAACGGGGATCGCAACTTTCTAGTTACCGCATACAGAAGGCTGTGTACAATAACATACACACATCACCATACTCCTACCCGGCTTCCGAACGAGCCCCCAGTGAACCGGCATACTACACCGACAAGGACAACAAGGACGATGATGTCCGCCGGTACCAGGGGGTTGCTCCCCTCCCTGTGTTGAATCCTCGCACGGGAATGCTGGAACATGGCGTTTGCTGTATCGGTTGCGACGTGGCGTACTCGAAAGCACCGACCGTGGCGCACTACATCCCCTTTGGGAGGGTCGGTTGGCTGCGGCGGAAGCATGAGATGTTTGGCGAGGCGGGAGGCTTCCTGGAACACTTTTTCGCGTGCGAGCAGGCGAGAAGCATTTGGGAGGCGTGGAAAGAGAAGGGGGTTGTCGTCCCTGCTCCCGAGGGGTATGGTGGTGGCCACGGCGGTGGGATTGAGGTTTATGGAGAGGTTTTGGGAATGTTGCAAGCGCAGCTTACAGGGGCCATCGCCGGGGGGATTGTGGGGGCTGAGTGAGGAGTGGGATAGGTTAGTTTTCATGGCAGCATAATCATGGATACTCAATTGTAACGAGATTATTTACCAGGACCGGACAAGCAAATAAACTGCATATATACAAGTAGTAAATCTACCTAACTATGATAGCCGATCCCCATTCCCCTTCTATAGCTCTTGGATAAAAGTTATTGTTCCTGGGCCTAAGTACCCCTAAAAACCTCAATTTGTATGATACCTCTACCTCTCAATCAGTTAAAGCGAAAGTCACATCAACAGGTAGCCAATGATCTAGCAAATCCGAAATTCCCATTCCTCTGACGAATTCTACTGTCCCTGTGCAGTGCTCGTCAATTGCCATGGCCCATCCTAAAAAAAACTGGAGTCAAGTGCCAAGAATTTGCACTGGCGCTCATAGAAAAAGATACTTTTTTTTTTTTGAAAACTTGCCAATTTCGTATTGCCACCCTTCACCCAATATTGCACCGCATGCTCTAATATTGAAACCTCATAATTAAAATCCTTAGGATCACCATTTCACCAAGAATTGACCTACCCGCCCAGCAGGTGGTTGAATCCCAGCACTCCGAAAAACATCATCGTTAGTTGAAAAAAAGAAAGAGCGGCTACTAGCCATGACCTTGTTTTTTTTTGTCGGGCACTGTACTGTACCGGACCATACCATACCATACCCACCCACAACTCTCATGAACATACCTCCAGCACAGCCTAACCCGAGTGACACCCCATGACCCACTACCAAACACCACCCCAAAACTTGGCAACCTCAGCGTGTTCGGCCATAGAGCAATGAAACTTTCGCATCCCGTCCGCTCTGCCGGTAAACGAGCGCCGCATCGCCTGGTTGGTATTACAATGGAGAATCCTGGATGCTGAACTCTCTCTCTAGTTCTTTTTGTTTCTTTTCCCCTTTTTTTCTTCCACTTTTTGGTCTCGGGATTGGTTTTTAGGGATTGGGGGCTTTGCGTGGATGGAGGGGTTTTTAGAGGCTGCCTGTAGTCCTCGCTAGATAAATTACAGTACTCGATGCTGCGGCTGTGGCGGGGTAGGGGGGGGGGAAGCCGGAGGTTATCATTCTGATGGGAGAATTGGTACTTGTCTTTCCCTTTCACTGACTGCCTGGAGGGGTGGGTGTCAAGGGGAAATATGAGACATGAACTTCTGGAAACTTCGGGATTGGTATCATGAGATGACTTGGGCTGATTTTCTAGAGGGACTAGCATGTTTATGTCACAAAATTTTTTCAGAGTATTTGCCATATTAGGTTTTCTTCCTTTTCTTCTTTCCTACCCCCTTTCCTTTTCTCGGGATTGGATGGGGTTGTGAAGGCTTTTGAGGGTGGGCATGGGGTGGTGTTGGAGCCATGGTGTATTTTGCTGTTTGCTTGCTGGATGGGCGGATCAGGATTGAAGTATAGTGCAAAGTGACACAAACCGGGTCCTCAAAACAGGCCACACGCGATCTTGAACTAGTCGATCAAAAAAAAAGATTCTTTTTTAAAAAAACCACTGAGTTGAAGATATTTACAAGGAGAAGAGGCGAGTGGTTTTTTTTATAAAATTAAAAAATATGTGCAAAACTAGTTCAAGTTTAAAAAGTGAAAATTTTGGTGAGAGTGAAACTAGGGATAGAATCTACTTAGAAGAAGTAGATTATATCCCTGAGTAGAGATGACTAAGAGAAGGGAATAATTAAGTAAATAATATAATAAGTAGAATACTAACAACATTAATTAACCAATCTCGAGTTCCACTAACAGTCAACACCAACATGCCTCGTACAAAGAATGAACGAAAGCCTACACAATGCTCCAATTTAAGGCCATCAAGACTTTACAATACATCAGGCATTAAGGGAACCTTGCAGATATCGTCCCTGATTACAATATCATTTCATCTTACTCATCATGTCTTGGCAATTCTTGGCTAAATCCCGATCGGTTGCCACGGAATTGCCGTTTCACCGGAGGACCCGCCTTTAGGCACTTTCCACCGTATATAATCTAGCCTTGGGCGGCCGTGTGAAACAGAGAAGAGAAGTCGTGCTTAGTAAAGATAATTCGCCGTCCGGTTGGTACTACTGGCTTCCGTAATGCACGGTGCCGCTCGAAACGGGCGGAAGAATCTGAGGGGAAACGTGCTGTATACGATAATCCGTTAGTATTTTAAGTCCTTTGAGAAATTTTAAATGTAGGTAGCTTTGAACGACAAAAGCCCAGTCATAAGATCTATGTGTTTCCGGTCCCATCCATCTCTTCGCCCCTTGTGCTCTTCCCTCTCTGTGCTATATGTTCCTGGCACCATGCGGTTCGCACATTGCTAGTTACTTGGAGCCTAGGCTTCGCTTACTCACTTTTCGTAATAATTCTAGATATATGAAGAAAATATCCATAGAAAACCTTCTTAAACAAGCCCAGAAGCGCTACAGCTACCCCAAACTTCCCGCCACGTCAATCCTAAGGCCATAATAAATAAACACACGGCTAAACCCAGTGAAAATAGAGGTAAACAAAATATCAGATACAAATTTCTGTAAATAGCACGTACAACAACCTGCCCACAAACAGAAGAGAGAGCAGAGCTCCAGCGCATCACTAAAGATAGCGCAATAGTTTCCAAAAATTCCCCGATCCGCAAAAAGCAGACCGGGAGCGTCAATGTAGTTGTAGTTTTCAACTAGCAAAAATCAGAGCTCAGACAAGTCTTCACTGCTACTGATCTTGCCCGTGCACAGGGATGGGGAGGAAAGAGAAGAGAAGGAAGAGGAGGGAGTTGGAGCTGTATTTATAGTCGAAGGAGTTAATGCCAAGACTTGGTTTGTGTGGGGGTGCGAGCGGCCAAATTGTGGATGTTCTGGGTTGAGGTAGGGTATATGGTGAGCTCTGACAATTAGTCTCTTGCCCTCGTGCCCCCTACTTGTCCTTTATGCTGTGCGACTGAAATCTACCTCTGACGACGCGATAGCACACCGCTTTATCCATCACTCGGAATGCAGATTCAGATTGAACCCACCCAAGTTAGGCTCCCTATATCATGCTCCTTCTGATAGGCACTTCACCATCCTATAAAGTTAGGGATATAGTTACTAAAAAAAGCTCCCTCAGATTTTGGAACCTGCTTAGACTTACCACCAGGCGGCGGATAAAGACGGAAGATTCATTCTGGAGCGGAAGATAAATCGACAAAGTCAGGCTCCGAGATCCCTACAAGCATCATTCTCCCACTTTCCCACTTGTCTGACCCGATTTCGGAATGGATATGGGTAGAGCCGAAATCATAAGGCATCGCTCGCTCTGTTCCCTGCCGTCCCCGCTGTCCCGCTGCTCGCCAAGTTCTTCTCTGGCATCGCATGCAGTCTCGCACCACCCTCGGAAATCACTGCTCCACTCCATAGGGCCCTCGGGACGTTGGGAGCACTGTGTGCACTTTGCTAGAGTGTGCGTTCTGGGATGGGTCTTGTGGGATGTAAGGTGGGTTGAGGTTGTGGTATTTTTGGGTGAAGCTGGATTAGCTCAAGAGACTTACATCTCCTAGTTAGAGGTTGCTAATATTAGTCTGAGGCCGGCACAAAAAATATAGGGGTCGAGCTCATCGCCCATTCAGATTTGCTCCCTATCTAGGATTCAGAACATGGAGCACCAATTTTCCAAAGCCAGGGACTCATATATTAAAGATATGATAGCTAGTTAAGAAAGGAAAAGAAGAACAATATAGACCCATGATAAACAACGCCAAAAGGAAATACAAAAACTGTTGTCCCCATGCAGATGCCCGGTTCGCCCGTTCCACTGGCGGAGGCTTTGGTGCTTATGCCGCTGCCCTTGCCAGGGGAGATTGTTACCGCCGCTGTATCCCATGTGACAATGAGGGCGCATGAGAGTCTGGGTGGTGGGTGGGCAACGAAGAACGCGAGGTGTGGAAAGCAAGGAAGCATGGTGAGCTCGTAGTCCTAGGAGCTGGGAGAGGTATGTATAGGGGGTTCACGGACCCCGCGTCGGTGAGCTAGGGCCCCGCGCTGGCCGAGCAACCGGCTAAACCTTTTTCCGGCATCCTCCGAGGTTCAGCTCCCATCCCCCAAGCGATATTCCGGATGCTTTGCCCAATTGGCAATGGGTTGCTTCAACCCGCCATTTAAAGCAAAAATGTATGATGCTTCTCATTAGGCTCCATCTCCCACCAGTTGTCCCCCCACTGTCCTTAAATTCTCTACCAAGCGATAGATCATGCTTCCCACTCTCCTCATCTCTAGTTTTGAGAAAAGTGAAAATGTGTTCGGCCATAGAGCAATGAAACTTTCGCATCCCGTCCGCTCTGCGGTAAATAAGCATTGCATCGCCTGGTTAGTATTACGGTGGGTAACCACATGAGAATCCCGGGTGCTGAACTCTCTTGAGTTCTTTTTGTATCTTTTCTTCTTTCCTCTTTTTAGTCTCAGGTGGGTATTGGTGGTTGGTTTTGGGAATTTGGGATTTGCGCGGCTGGCGGATGAGGGTTGTAGTATGAGACTTTAAAAGGTGTTGAGGAATGCAAGTAGGGTGGTTTTAGAGGTGAATTGTTGTCTGAGTAGGCTATAGTACTCGATGTTACGGTCGTGATAGGTAGTGTCTGGGAAAGCGGAGGGTTATTTATTTAGGTAATTTAGCCTTGGTTGGGGGCGTGGGTGAGAGAAGTCAGTCGTGACTAGGAAATTTAATTTCTCGTCGGATGGGTACTTATGGCTTCTGTATTACGTGGTGCCACTTAGAGAGGTAGCAGATTTGGGGAGGGAAATGGGCTATCATAATCTGTTATCATTTTAGGTCTTTTGAGAAGCTTTGAATCTATGTAGTTTTGAATGATAAAAGCTCAGTTTTATCATACACGTATATGTATTTCCGGTACCATCTGCCTCCAGCGCAGTGTGCTGTTTTCCCTTTCTGTGCTTTATGTTTCCGGCATTATGAGATTCGCACATCGGTGGTTACTTAGAGCCTAAGCTTCACTTACTCCCACCTTTGGCAACGACTCTAGCATATTAACAAAGTTCCGTAGAAGACCTTCTCAAAACAAGTTCGAAAGTGGCATAATCAAATTTCTCACCACGTTAATCTCTTCAGGCCATTGGGAAAGACGTGGCTAAAGCTAGCGCAAATTTCTGTGAGCGGCACGCACTACAACCTGCCCACAAACAGAAGAGAGCAGAGCTCAAGCGCACCATTAAAGATAGCGCACTAGTTTCCAAAAATTCCCCGATCCGCAAAAGCAGACCGGGAGCGTCAATGTAGTTGTAGTTTTCAACTAGCAAAAATCAGAGCTCAGACAAGTCTTCACTGCTACTGATCTTGCCCGTGCACAGGGATGGGGAGGAAAGAGAAGGGAAGGAAGAGGAGGGAGTTGGAGCTGTATTTATAGTCGAAGGAGTTTATGCCAAGACTTGGTTTGTGGGGCGCGAGCGGCCAAATTGTGGATGTCCTGAGTTGAGGTAGGGTATATGGTGAGCTCTGACGATTAGTCACATGCCCTCATGCCCTCTACTCGTCTTTTATGCTATGGGACTAGAATCTACTTCCCGCGGGATTATAGCACACCGCTCTATTTATCACTTGGAAATGCAGATTCAGGCTGTAAACTCACCCAAGCTAGGCTCCCTATATCATGGTTCTCCTGACAGGCACTCCACCATCCTATAGAGTTAGGGATATACAGCGATAGACTGTAGTTACTAGAAACTGCTCCCTCGTATTTTGGAAGGTACCTAGACTTGCCACCAGACAGTGGATAAAGACTGAAGGTTCAAATCGACAAAGTCAGGCCCAGAGATCCCTGCAAGGTTTGCTCTCCCACTTGTTTGACCCGATCTCGGAATAGATATAGGTAGAGCCGAAATCATAAGGCATCACTCATGCTGTCCCCCCCCATCTCGGTTGTCTTGCTGCTCAGCAGGGTCTTCTCTGGCAATGGCTCGCGGCCACGCACCACCACCCCCCGAAAGTACTGCCCCACTCCATAACTTAGGGCCCCCAGGATGTTGGGAGCACTGCGCGCATGTTGCTACTATAGAGTGTGCGTCCTGGGGTGGGTCTCTGGGATGTGAGGTGGGTGAGGTTGTGGCATTTTTGGGTGAGGCTGAATTAGCCCAAGAGACTTCTCGCACCTCCTGGTCCATGGTTGCTAATATTAGTCCTAGGCCGGGACAATAAAAATAAAAATATATGGGTTCGAGCCCCTCGCCCATTCAAGCTTGCTCCCTATCTGGGATTCAGGACATGGAGCGACAATACTGTTCGTATATGGTTTTCTGCTCCTCTCAAATATGGTTCCTTTCTCCTCTCAAATATTTCTTTCAGCCCTTTATGTTTTCATACTCGTTACTGGTTGACTTGAAAGCCTATTGTGTGTTCCTTCATTGTTCCTTTTGTTCCTCTCAGGATACTTCTTTGATAGTCTTGTTTTTCCTTATTATGGGAACACGGTGGTAATGGCTGAACTCAATTGCTGTATTATATAGCTGAGCTATGGCTTTCTTAGTATTGAATGAACAAGCGTTGTCACGATAAGAGATCTTCACTACTTTCTGTTATCACTTCTTCGTCTGAGTTCCGTGCACATATTCCGATCGCATACCGTAAAAACTTGAATAATTGAATAATTGGACGGTGTGCTATGAAGTCCAGAATTCCCTTCTCTGGAAAGGGGGGCAAAAAACACAGCAAAAACACGGCCCCTTCCCCCCCTCCGAGACAGAAAAAAAAAACAAAAATTTCTTGACCTTACTAGGAGAGGAAAGTCCAACGACATAGCACACCGTCCAATTATTCAAGTTTTTACGGTATTACAACAAATACAAGAACTTATAATACTCCTCATCTGGCCCCACCGCTTACCAGTTGTCCCCACTGCCCTGAGTTTCTCAACCGAGTGATATATCATGCTTCCCACTCTCCTCATCTCTAGTTTTGCGAAAAGCGAAAATGTGTTCGGCCATGGAGCAATGAAACTTTCGCATCCCGTCCGCTCTGCGTGGTAAACAAGCATTGCATCGCCAGGTTAGTATTACGCTGGGTGACCACGTGAGAATCCCGGGTGCTGAACTCTCGAGTCCATTTTTTGCTCTTTTATGTTTGACATTATTATATATACTCTTGCAGCGGTGGGTTGTTGAGGGGATTGGAATTTTGGGGAGATGCTGAGGGATACGGTTCTTATACACTAAAAGGGACCGACAGGCTTTGTGGGTGTCGACTTGTGGAGCTGGCTTGCTTTGGGATTTTGGTTTGGGAATACAGCAAGCCATCGGCCTGAATTCTGTCGTTCTATAATTTTTTGTGAAGCTGCCCATGGAACTGAGGGACGTCCTGGAATGGTAGGAGCTGGGTGGGCGGGCAGGAGCTTTTTTGAGCGGCTTAAAGAGTGACGTGGGGACTGCTGAAAGCTTGGGAGTATTTTCGGGACTGTGCACGCAAGAGGTCACCCTACATGGTGAAGCAGGCATTAGAGAAAGGGTAAATCAAGTGGAGTTGGCGGCGGACAATAGTTGGATTTCATTTGGATGATCGTTCAGTGGTGGCATTGGGTCGATTGGTGCATCGCCATGGTAATGAGTGGGCCCGGGGTGGATAGATCTGTGATTGGCATAGCTTGTATAGCAGATGATATATACCGCGGAAGCTCTTGAAGTGCGCCATCAGGTGTTCGGTAAAAATCAGCCCCCAACCCCCAATAGATTTAGTTAGAAGGCGTACTCATCCCAAGCAAGCACTACCTGAACAAATGCGGTGAGTGAAGGCCACTTTTTAGAATTCCCACTATAATTGCCTTAGCTAACTATGCAGGTGGGCCTCCTGGGTATGTCATACCTCTCTGAAAGGCCCTGGGTTGTCCCAGAATTCTCAATGTTTTCCTCCAAGATGGACATGTATGATCTGGTGCTTCTTTCCCACGCCACCGTCTTTGGCCCCAGAAATCACCTGAACTTGAATTTCCGGGTGAGTTCACTTCGGCGGGGTTGGCTTAAGTTGGGCTCAGTCGCTAGGCTTCATGGTTTTGGGGTGTTGGGAAGGGAGTTTTTCATTGCACCTCAAGTAAATTTACCTTTAGCTTGCCATATTTGCTGTTTTCACTCTGGTTGTCGCAACTTTGGAAAACAGACGTTGTCGGTTTTTGTGAAAGAGTTTTTTTTACCGTAATTTTAGTTACGCCACTGGGCAACTTGGGGAACTGACGCAAGCTTGGGGAAATTAATTTGAGAAAAAAACACCACCTCTCGGAAAAAAAACAGCACTCAGTTTTCCAAAGCGACAACTAAAGTGAAAACAGCAGTAACAGAGACTCAAGTGAACTAAAGGAGCCCATCCTCCCACCCAGCAAAAGATAACCCCCACCCTGCCTGGCCCTGTATCACCACCTAGCACGCCTGTCCCTATCTGACCCTGCCCGCACCTTCCGGGCCCTCCTCTACAGACTTGTCCTAGCGGTCCCAGCAGTGCCCCCACCCACTGGGCCATCCCCTACCCGGCAGTGAAGCCGGGTCTCCCCAATGAAGTCCCCGGTGATTGGCGGACCCGTGTTCCGACCCCCTAGCCAACAGCCGCAGGAGGTGGGACTGACCCCTCCTTCATTCAGTCCCTGTCTGGTCGCCCATCTCTAGGATCTCCTAGATGGCCAATTTCGCACAGAGGGCAGTATGGAGGAGCGGAAAGCCCCAGGGGGTTGTTAATAGACGATCATAATGATCGCCACACGGAGCTCCGTAAGGAACGTGGCTAGGGGGAGGAAAACTTGGATAGGAATGCTAAAGAATGTGAGATAGCAAGGTCGGTAATTAGGATTGTCTGGAGGCTCTAAATATCTTGAACAAACCTCCGATTTCAGAGAACGTCTCAAGGGGCGTCGCAGAGAATGTCCCAGAGAACATCGCAAACATCGTAAACGCCGTATGATGTGTGGTGAGAGTGTGGAGTTGGTCCTCTCCGGGGGGACGAGAAGGGACTAGGAGGTCCATGACAGTTCTACAAACAAGAGGGCGGAAGCCCCTTGTAGTCCGCAGACACGGCAAATTCCTTCCTATTATCTGCCTTACGAGCAGGATTCCGAACCATCCGTGGGCTCGACGGTGCTCTCCCGTTGGACTGCCTAGAGCACTTGACCAGATTAGACCACCTCTAGCAGTCTATCCAGGTCAACGGAATCCCGGGACGGCTGCCCTCGGCTCCGACGGCGGGCCCTATAGGGTGAGACAGTGCCCCTCGCTGGTAGGACTGCAGGCCTCGCCAAGGGATGGAGGATTTCTCTCCTGGATATGACGCGGAGGTTTTCTAGGTCGAAGACGACGCACCCCTGGGGGTTCATGCCGGGGGGGGCAACCCCCAGCGATGAATTCGTCAAAGGTAATGGATGGATTTTCCTCCGCATCACGAAGCGGGGGAAGGATTTCCTATAGATAAAATTGACTTGTTAGTAAAAAAAATTAGTAGCAGGATATAGAAGAGCCTTGCATATGTTTCGGGGTTGGGGGTGTTCCCAGCAGAGGACCCGGTGCCCAGTGGGGGTGCGGGACGGCGAAGGACTGTTAAAAATAGTGGTGTTGTTTGCGATGAAGGTCATTATCGGACTGAATGATTTTACTAAGAGAAGCGCAGTAGTTCAAGCGAAGGAGAGTAATTCGTACCGAAGCGGTTAAGAAGTTGTGAGATGACTTGAGAAAAGAAGAGAAAGGGAGGGGGAGAAAAGGCGAGGACGAAGGAGGTTATATAGGAGAAAAACTTTCAGCCCTTGCGTGCCCACAAGCACATACGCGTACTACTGCCTACAAGTGCGGGGATTTCCCACATGGACGGCTAAGGTGAGTGATGTTTCGGTATTTCGCTTCCGAGTGTGCCTATCTCAATCCCGAAATCCGGTCAAACAGAAGGAATGAATGGCCCTGGTACGATACGATACGATAAGAATCCCGCCCCACCTCCAAGACGGGTATACTGTGCCGTTGGAAGCACTACTTGCGAGGACCCACGACCCGCCGGAAACATTTCCACAACAAATTGCTTCATCATAATAGCTTACGACATCTTTCTGAGTTTTCACCCATCCCACTACAAAGCTGATTTGTCACCACCAGTGCTCTATCCCCACCCTGTGTTTCCCATGTCTGCTGGTCTCCTAAGGTATAGCACCGGGCAAATGTAACGTATTGTAGGTACTCTCTTGGAAACCATCCCCCAAGTTTAATGGTTTACCACTCAACCAAAACATGACTTTTTTTTATTTAAGAGAAGAGATATACTCTTTGAGGGACCCCATCAGGGTTGCTCTTAAATTAGCCCCAATGGGTAGGCAGGGTTAAGGGTTAAGGCGAGGCCAATGTCACGGAAAAAAGTGCTAATGAGGTGCCAAGTATTAATTTTATCATGAGACATCACTCGAACCATATATCGGGTATCAGTTGAAAATAATCGAAGCAGAGGTAATGATCGGCGAGGAGGGTTTTACGCAGAGGAGTGGAGCTGCCTAAGCAAACACATAGAGTTTGTATTAAGTGGTAAAGGAATTCATAATTTGTTCCAATAGTTATGTATTATAGAAAAGCGAGTTAAAGAGGAAGAGTGAATGTAAAGAGCTTAGGAAAGAACAGGGGGAAAGGACGAAGCAAGAAGAGGACAGGAAGGAGGGGGAACGAATGAGGAGAAGCTTTCAAGGCTTTCGCGTGTCCCTCCGTTGGTGCATTCTGGTACCGCTGCCGCTAAAGAGTGTGAGTGTAGGCATTTTCCACACCAAATGCGAAACATGAGAACGTGTTCGGGCATAGAGCAACACAAGTTTCGCACCCCGTCCGCTCTGCCGTAAGCAAGACGGCATGCTGCCTTGCACAGGTAGTCTATGACGACGACAAACTTTATCTATCCTGACATTTCCTCGCTCCCGATTGCCAAAATCACATCTGGGTCAGGCTTGCGAAGCACTTCCACCAAAGAGGGCCAAAACAACCCATGCTAGATTCGGGAGATATGAGATAATTGGGGGATCTTTGGCTCTGTTGCCTCAGGGCATATAGCCCTCACCCCCCTGTCCCTTAATCTTCTTTTCTACCCTTTTTCTTCCCACCACCACAAAAAAACCATTACCCTTCAAATGGCCCCGCTACCGCTCTCAGCCCCCGATGGGACGGGTGCTCTCAACAACCTGCTCTCAACCCTCTCCTCTCTCTTTAAGTTCAGAACTTCCCAACCCACTCTTTCCCCATCCGCTCGGAAAGAAGCAGAGACCCTCGAGCTAACTAAGCTCAATATCTCGTCTTCTGGTCCCCCTACTGCCTCACAGCTGCCTAGCACGTTTACTTTGAGACCCCCAGGACCGCAAAAAGAGGCTTGGTGGAAAAGTCCTGATTTATCGAGCACCGATGGGGGCGAGGAATTGATGTTGAACCCGTGGAAGGATAACCGCAGACGCTCTCGTACATTCATCTCTCTCCAATAGCAAAAACTCCTATGATGCTAATCTACAAAACAGTTCCAGATCAGGAACCCGTCGCTGTGACAATGAACGGGACCAGCATAGACACCCCAGTTAAGCAGGAGCCGAATGATGGTCGCCTGATCTTCGTCATGATATTCGCCTACGTCGCTACAATACTCACTGGGGCTGTCCTCCTGCAGGCCCTAGCCACAATCGAGGATAAGCTACTCGCCAACCTAAAACGGTCCTGGGAGGGACTTGAAGAGGAGGCGGGTATGGGGAAGGCTTTGCGCCGGGTAATGTATACCTCTACCGTCCTTGCCTTGGTGATTACGCTTGGATTCGGGTCCTTTGCTCTTTGGGAACTTTTTTCGTGGGGGAGATTGGTTAATTGAGGCTTTAATCTCCATAGATCCCGCCAAGAGAGCGGACGGTCTCTTGATATTTTTTCCTTTCCCACTCCTGGGGACGTTTTGTATATATTCCAGTATAATACGCTAGGCATGTGGATAAACCCGTGGAACACTATCTATCATCCGACCCCAAGTGCCACAGCTGGGTTCCCCGTGATTTCGATACAAGCGGGAAAGATGTTCTCACAACCTGGCACCAAGTCCCGCGGAGATAGGGTCTGTGCTTTAAGATATCCATAGAGACAGCCAAGTACTCGAGTATGTACCAGAATAAGCTTAGGTTGGCTTTAATGATATTATCTCTATTTCTGGTGCATTTCACTCGCCGGCACGGGCAAGATGCCGGGAGGCGAGAATGTACCAGCCATTTAGGTTGCTCCTTGACAAGAATGATGATTTCCAGGTGAGAGTAGTTTGTTGGGGTTCCTGGCAAAGACTTTGAGTGGTTTGCAATGGGAGGACAGTGGCGACTTGCCCTTATGAATATAGTCCTTCTTATATGGAAAGCTGTGCTACATGTTTTTAGCGAGTCGGATAGACACCTTACCAAAGTTAAGACATATGCACGGGTGCTGGAGGATTTTTTTGGGCCAAGAGGTGGGATAGGGACTAACCACAGCATTACTCTTTCGTCATGGATTCAGCTAAGACATTGGGCTAAATATCCAGCATACGATCCTCCGAAACCTCATTTTCCTATTGAATTGACTACAAGCCTGTTTCTACTGTCTTCTGCCATTAATACTGCTACTGGAAAAATAGATGGAAAGGGAGATGTGCTGTTGGGGGGAAAGGATGGCAATGAGAATTTGGGATTTATCTTGAATATGGCCACTCACATTGCCACTCCCGACTTGGCCGCTTCCAGCAGCCTTTTCAGGGTAGCGGAAGCCGAGTACTGCCCTCTTTGGCTCGGAAGGCGGGCCAAATAGGGTGAGACGGCCCTTTTCGCGGGTAGGGGTCTGACTGCGGGCCATGCCAAGCGATGGCTTGAGCAATACGGAATAGCCGGGGGAGGCGCGACTGCCGGAGGGGTGGCATGGCGCGAGCTTTTGAAAATAAATGGGTTGAAAGTGGAGGTAATGATCAGACAAAAGGATTTCGGCAGAGTGAAGTAAAGAGATTCAAGCGCAGGTGAGTAATTGGCCTTGGAGCGCTTGAGGGGTTTTATGATAGCTGGAGAACTTCAAAGGAAAGAAAGGAAAGGAAAGGGATGGCTGGGAAGATGTGAGACCGGGGGAGCTGTAGGGCTGGGTGACTGTTGAAAACAGAAATGTTGAAAATGGAGGTAGCTATCGGACTAAAGGATTTCGGTTGAGTGAAATGGAGTAGTTGAAGTCAACAAGAAGTTTTGTATTGCAGTGGTGAAGGAGCTGGTGGATAGCTGAAGTAAAGTAGCCAGAAGAAGAAGGGAAATGAAAGACACGACAGGGATGAGGGACAGCCGGGGGGAGTGGGAAGGAGGAGGATTGTTAAAAATGAAGGAGTTGAGAATCAATGTAATGATGGGATTAAGGGATTTTGCCTAGTGAAGCGATGTGGATCAAGTGTACGAGAGTAATTCTTATTGAAGCGATTAAAGAGTTGTGAGATGGCTGGGGAAAAAAGAGGGAGAGAAAGGGAAACAAAGACAAGTAGGAAGGAAATATTATCGGAGAATGAGATTTATCGTTTGCGTGACCCATGAGTGTATAAAAGCACTGCCGCCTACAAGTGCCAACATTTCCAATAGGGACAGCGAAAGAGGGGATGAGTGATGTCCTGCGGTTTGACCTTTGCCATTTCTACTCTGGAATCTAGCCAAACAGATATAATGAATGACCAAGGTATTATAGGAATTTCTCAGTCTAACATGATGGCATATCCTCTAGCCCCGTATCACTTTTTCCATCGTTGGAATCGACCTGAGAATTGAGCTACCAGGTATGGTTTGCTCATGCCCCCCGCCGCTGGGGATTGTAGAGTGTGCCTGAACTTGTTATTGACGGAAGCAGCAAATGAAACTCAAATATTCAGTCCAGAGGAGGAGATGGAATATCCCCAAATTAGACTCCGAGGTTCATACCCAGTATATCCATTGCTTTTGTTTGGTGAGATTTCGGAGGGGCGCTAGGCTGACTCAGAGGAGAAATCACCAAGCATCACTCATTTCGTCCGTGCAGTCCCTAACACTAGCTCCTACAAATTGGGGCTTATTCCAACCGTCCGTGTTGGAGGTATCATAACTGCACCTGGTGTGGGAAATTCCGGTACTGCAGGGGAGGCGGTGGCTCGCGTATGCCCTAGGGGAGGGATACACAAGCTATGAAAAATCTCTGCATATCCCCCATTCTTACCCCTTCCCTACCCTATCCCCTCCTTCGTGTTTCTAACGTTTCCCTAGATCCTTCCTTTCCACACACTCATCTCGGTCGATCATGAACTTCTTCACCGCTTGATGCACACTTTATGTCTCCATTGGAGCTATGATATCATACTCCACTCGGCGGGCAAAACCCTCATCGTCGATCATTACCTCAGCTTCGATTATTTTCCGCAATCCCCCCTGGAAAGGCCTGCACTTATAGGCAGCAGCACCCGTATGTACTCATAAGACAAGCCAGCGTTGGAAGCCTTTCTCCTATAAACTCTCCTTCTTTCTTGCCTTTATTCTCTTTTCCAGTTCTTTGCTCAAGTTATCTTACAAGACCTTGGCCGCTTCAATACAAATTACTCTGGTTGACTGGAACCACTTTAATTTGCCCAGCTTCACTCCATACAATCCTTGCCCGGATTATACCTCCATTTCCACACCTCTACTTGTAATGCCCCCCCCATACAGCATCCCCGCCCTCATTTGGCATGGCCTGAAATCCTACTCCTAACGCGAAGAATACTGTCTCACCTTATGGAGCTCCCAGTGCCAAAGACAGATCCTGGGATTTCGCCGCCCTGGACAGACTGCTAGTGGGGCTCGAGTTCTGGCTGGGGCTCTTGGCAATCAATCACCCGAACCCCATTGGGCCCCGCACTGTTCGGGACATTAGAGGTTGATGCCGAAAAGCTCCATATTGATGGCGTCAGTACCAGATAGCCTAGCCGAAGCAGGATTTGCCATGAGTCAATGACTTCAAGTGCCCTTGTGTCCTTGCTTTTCCAACCCTCACAGCAACCTTACCGAGATCTTGCGCCCCGAACTACGAAAACAACCCAGGCTCTAGAAGAACAGACGAGGGTTCTGAGTGAGGAGGTGTCTATCCTGCATCCTTTAAAAGACACAGCAGTTGACATACGAAAACGTTTTTTCGATATATTTCGGCGTCGTGAGAGGAGGTCGGCCACCGGGGATCCTTTATCTATTAGAGCGGGGAACGGTAGGGCACATACAAGGATATATGCACCGATGTGTGTCTCTTTCACAATGGTTTGATGGGCTCCAACGACACTTTTATTTCCTTATACGGCATGCTGTGGTAGGCGGCTGAGGAGCTTTTGGGTACCTTAATTGATTTCTATGGGTCCCCCATGACCATTTCTATTCCTGACAAGATTCCTACATAACCATAAACTCACACCTCCCGCCAACGCCCATCATCTCCCCAATCTCAACTGCTCCCTCCTCTTCCTTATCAGCACGGCAGCAACAGCACATATACCCAATCTTCTAAGCCGCTCCTAGTTCAGACTCAGGCGCAGCGAAGCTTCGCAGACAACACGTCTCGGACTACACCTCGCGATTAATGGAGTACACGGCAAAGTGCATACAAACATCTAATAATCGCCATGAACAAACGAGCAACTAGACTTCCAAATTCCAGCCCGGGGTGGAACAAAGGGGGGGTTTTCGGCTACTCCAGCTATCATACAACTCCTTAGCCGCTTCAAGGCAAATTACTCTCGTTCACCTAGACAGCATCACTTCACTCCGTCGAAACCCTTCCGTCCGATCATTTCCCCCGCTATCAACTCCTCTATTTTCAACAGCTCCCTGCCCCAGCACCTCTGCTTTCCCCTATCATCCCGCATCGGCCTAGCTACCCCTTGGCATGGCCTGTACCCCTACCCCTATCTGCGAAAAGCACTATCCCACCCCATCGGGCACGCTATCCAAGTCAAAGACGGCTGTTCTGGGATTTCGCTGCCCTGGACAAACTGCTTGAGGCGGCCGTACGTGCGACAGATCGACGGTGCGAGAGATTGGCTTTTGGGAATGAACGGGTTTCGGAGGTGGAGAAGTGGTGAAGGCGAGTCGTCTTGTTGCGCCACGAGAAGAGTGAGGGAAACATATCCACGGTAAGTGCCTACCCTATCTGAAAGAACCAGGAAATGTTGTCCACGGCCAGTAATACCGCTACCGTAGTTCGTTAGTCACCGATAGCCTGCACGATGGACCTTGCGCGGAAGACATTGCGATCACAATATTCTGCTTCGACTTCCACGACCAGCAGGAGCAGACAACTACTCGAGAAACAGTCATGGGAGCCATCCTAAAACAGCTGGTGGTTAGAAGGGAAGTGATGGAGCACGTGCGGAACACATTTCAAAAAGCGAAAAATTAGTCGGTGGTCTAGGTCTGCCACTTCCGGATATGATGTAGAGGTTGAGGCAGGCTGTTGTCAATTACCTCAGGTTTTCATCTATACTAGTACAAGGGTCAGGGATAAAATAGTGGTACGGAGCAGGGGTATTGGTGTTGATTTTTGTCAAAATTAGTGGTACTGCACACAGCAACCAGCTCGTCCAGAAATGCAAGCCTTCCATTGCTTAACATGAGCTTAGAAAGAATTGTTTTTTTTAATTGAGGTATTCAATAAGAGGCTAGGTATGATACCTCTATATTAATTATATCTTGTTAAAACTGATCAAGGCAGGGGTAAATAGAGGTCTCATCAGGGTCATGATTCTTATGTGTGCCATTGCTACTAGCATTTCAGTTATGCAGCGTACCATTCTTTTATCCCTGACCCTTGTATCAGTGATTTGAATAAATGTTATCCTAAGCATCTACTTTGGCTTCTTGAACCACTGAAGGATATTGTGCAGGAGTCACTAAGTGCGCCGAAGATTTGTCACAGGGGGTCGCTGGCTGAGGCCGGAGTTATGGTTATCTCACCACCCGTGTTGTGACGCCCGTCAGTCCCAAGACCCACAACATAAAAAAATATTCGGAGAAGAGGCTGGGGACGGAACACAGGGCATGGCGCTGCTTCCGATGCTCTAAGGGCGGATATCCGGAGAATTATCCCTGAAGAATCTCCGAAATGTGTGCAGGAGCCTCCACAGTTCCCACTCGATGCATGATTTTATATTGACTAATAATGACGCTACCCTGGGAGAGAGATTACCATCTTGAGGGAAGACAGAAGCTGAGCAAGGTGACCAAGGGCAGTCATTTCGGGGATGCATGCGTGATAACCCTGGCACGAATTGGAGGCGGGGAGGCGGGGAGGCGGGTGGGTAGGCATAGACTCAAGTTAGGGGGTCGTTGGTTGAGTATTGGACTCGGAGCGGCTATCACACACCGGCGGGCTATTTCCGGCCTTAATAATATCATCTTATCATAGTAGAGATGGAGTTTTTCCAGCTTTAAACCGTGGTATCGTACAATCAAAGCCATTGGAATAGTTATTTAAGAGACACACATATAATAAATGCATAGGTTCAACACAGCATACCGGCAATTTTATCACCTAACTAGTCGTATAAAATGGTCAAGTATCATAATATCATACCAAGATACTTAATTATTCCTTCAGCGTGGATTTCTGGTGTTCTTCTTCTTTTCCGCCCTTTTTGACCCCGTCCGAGTATGATACTCCACTATATTATTATAGACCGTACTTATAGTAAATCTCAAAGACTTCTTTTCTCTTCGGGGGGGCGGCCCCCCCCCCCCCCCCCCCCCGCCCCCCGGCGACAGGGGAAAG
>Ga0307509_10000758_pt1 | contig 55121 bp, 71 predicted proteins | sample 10_EM_MG_FD_202245 | JGI IMG/M metagenome (GOLD analysis project Ga0307509, IMG submission 202245) | Populus trichocarpa ectomycorrhiza microbial communities from riparian zone in the Pacific Northwest, United States - 10_EM | ecosystem: Host-associated > Plants > Roots > Unclassified | place...
GTGGTACCCTCAGTTGTTTTGTAGCGTATATGATTATTAATGATGTTGCCCCGGATGAGCTTGCCATTCGCCAGCGGGATTGCTACTCTATCTGGGTGTCCAAGAGCAACTCGGCCGCGCGAGTACACGACTAGGTTTACCCAAGGGAGGGCAGGAGCCTCACCCGCTGCCACCCAGCAACCATTGAACCTGCGCGACCGCCGAGAACCAGCTAGGAATTCTGTTTTAAATATTTCTCCCCAAATCGCAATACAGGTTCACAAAAAATAAACCCACCATGCCACCTCCACCAAAAGTCACAGTTGAAGAGGACTCCGATGATGACGATTTGGATGACCTTGATGGTGGGTGCGTCGCTCAATGCAAGGTAACCCATAGCTAATGGATATCTGCAGATATACTAGACGAATTCCAGAGCTTACCCCAGTCGAGCGGTGAACCACCAACGAAAGCGGGCGGTGCCGGCTCATCAAATGATAATTGTGGGCCTTCTTTGGGGCTTCTCGATGATGACTTTGCTCGCCAACTGCAGTTGGGAATGCAGGATTTACTGGGAGAGATGCAAGACTCGGTATGGCAAACTTCATGGCGGATGATTGGGGGTTGGCAGGCTGATAATCAGCTACAGAAAGAACTACAGGACCAATTTGAGCACCTTGTGAAAGAACTGAACGACGCCACCGCAGCACCTAGCCCCGGGCCAGCGGGCTCGTCCAGTTCTAGACCGTCAGACCAAGTGGCGGCCAATTTCCAAGACCGAATAAAGCAAACGATGGATCGCATGAAGTCCTCTGGAGCAGAGGTTGACGCTGCGGTGGCTGACTCCGAAGCTGACGACTTTCTATCGGAAATGTTGAAACAGATGCAGGGGGCGGCCGGTGAAGGAGAAAGCGACGAGGACTTTTCTAAAATGCTTTTAAACATGATGGAGCAGCTCACGAGCAAAGAAATTCTCTACGAGCCCATGAAGGAGCTGAACGAGAAATATCCGGAGTGGCTGAGGAATAATGAGTCCAGGCAGTCCACCGAGGACTTGCAACGATATCGGGAACAGTATGGGGTGGTTAGGGAGATTGTGGCAAAGTTTGAGGAACCAGAGTACAGAGACGAATCTGATAGAGACCGAGAGTTTATTATTGATCGTATGCAAAAGGTTGTTGGCTTGCCCTTACCCTACTCTCCGCTACCATTCCAAACTAATTCGTGATAGATGCAAGCCGCCGGCGCACCCCCAAAAGAGTTAATGGGAGAGATGGGGCAGGGCCTAGATATACCTCCTGATGTCGATTCGAATTGTGCGGTACAGTAATTGGTAGGTATGTGGAGATATTTGCGGCGAGCTGTATATTAAAACGTACTCTGAGAAAAAAATATGTGCGATAGCAGTGGGGTTACAAATGAGATAGCAGATGCGCAAACGGCCAGAAGGCCCACCGTATTTATACAAAGAGGGAACCGCGAACTTATTTTACAGGCCCAGAGTCAGAAATAAAAACGTGAGCTTCCCAGGACTCCTTGCGCCAAATAATGCCATAGTAAAATTACAAGAAATACCATGCCCAGTCCTTGATCTCGGGGGGGGGGGGGGGTTCAACAAGGGATTGTGTCAGAGGGGATAGGCAAGAAAAGTTAAGTTGGCATCATTTCACCATTTGCCTCTGGCATGCCTTGATCCAATTGCAGATCAAGTTGAGAGAGAAGGTCTTCAAGTTCCTTGCCGTCACGATCGAGCATTTCATCGAGATCATCAGGAGGGCCAGGTTCTGTAGATTAAGAATTAGAAAGAGGAGGTAGTCGAATTAGTGGGATATATACCATCTTGGTCCATAAAAAATGAATCTTCAACTTGGAAGTCTCGATGCTCCTCGTTTCCAATGCCAAGTTCTTCTTCTTCATAGATGGTTGGGATCGAAGCCGCGGTTCTTGCTTGCGATGCTTCCCACCGCTTTTGTTCTGAGACAAAGATTAATCGCATCATCTGGCAAAAAAACCCGAATTAGTGGAGACTGATCTACCTGGGGAAAATTGATGTCATACCTCATCTTCTCCACCTCTCGCTTTCAACAACTTTTCGTCCCGGGCATCGCGAACTTTCTTCAAGAACAGATTTCGTCGAGCTTCCCGACCCTCCTCACGAGAGTGAGATGAGGGAACTGGTTTGAAAAGGCGCTTAGGAGCGAGAAACTCTGGTGGAGAGGATGGCGGCGAGGGGAGCATCTTGAGGCCAAAACGGTTTTGTGGGGTAGTCTGAGGGTGAGAGGATAGCGGCGACGAACGAGACGGGGTGTAACAATGACTGAGCGGAAGGCGACGAGGAGTAGTTGGTGAAGCCATTTGGGGAGGCTCGCAGACGACGCCGGAACCAGACATAATATTGATATATAGGTGCGGGTGTGTGAGGGGAGGAGAGGGAGCGACTTCCTAGCTCAGAGAGAAGACGCGTTGGAACTTTAGCACCATTCTCCAACGCGAGAGCTTGGGTGCACCTTATCGCGCGGGTGACTAAGCAATTAACATTACAGGTGGAAACCAGCCACCAATCTCGGTCGCTTTTTCCTGCCTATCCACACGCCTCGCCTCGCCTCGCCTCCCACCTCGCGACAGCAATTCATCTCTGCGCGTTTGTCTTCCAGATTATGCTAAAAGAAAATACGAGAATAACCTACAATATTTATTGTACCCCTTCAGCCATCTACCTCCGCGTTTTGAATACTCGAACCCGTGGGTCCCCAAATAATTCAGCTACCATCGCTCGCTAGGATGTCGCTCTTCTCGGGTACCGCTTCCTCCGCAACTGGATCTGCCAATAACACCCAAGGCGACCTCAGCAAAGATGTAGAGGTCACTTCTCCGCCCGAGGACAGTGTGTCTGATCTCTCCTTCTCCTCCCAATCCGAGCATTTGGCGGTTTCTTCCTGGGATAGCAAGGTGCGAATATATGAGATATCAGAAACGGGACAATCTATCGGGAAAGCTTTATATGATCATCAGGCTCCAGCACTATCGGTTCACTGGTCCAAGGTTGGCTAATCTATCTCTCCGGTTTGAGCTCCGGGTGCGCCCTCATATCGTCTTTACTAATGTTTTATAGGATGGTACCAAAGTTGTCTCTGGTGGTGCCGACAAAGCCGCTCGCATGTTTGACCTTCAATCCGGTCAGGCTACTCAGGTAGCAGCTCATGATGAACCTGTAAGCTGCGTGCGAATGTTTCAGGCTCCGAATGCCGGTGAAATGCTTGTTACGGGCTCTTGGGACAAGACACTCAAATATTGGGACCTTCGACAACAACAGCCAGCGGCCACCGTTCAGATCCAAGATCGTGTGTATACGCTGGATGTCTCACAGGGCTTGCTTGTTACTGGGACTGCGGAACGCTATATTAATGTTATCAATCTTGCTAATCCTACTACAATCTTCAAGACCATCCAAAGTCCGCTAAAATGGCAAACTCGGGTGGTAAGTTGCTTCCCGGATGCCTCTGGATTTGCTGTGGGGAGTATCGAAGGAAGATGTGCGATCCAATATGTCGACGACAAGAATGCAAGGTGAGTTTGAAGTATAGTTGTGGCTTTAATTGTGTCGCTAACGAATTTGATAGTATGAACTTTTCCTTTAAATGCCACCGCGAAACCCCCTCCACTGGTATTGCAAATGTTTATAGCGTCAACGCTATATCCTTCCATCCCACCTTTGGAACCTTTTCTACAGCCGGTTCGGACGGCACATTCCATTTCTGGTACGTCGTTTATTACACGAATTGGGGGGATTTCCATTCTTAAGATAGCCAAACTAAGCGGACATATAGGGACAAGGACGCGAAACACCGCCTCAAAGGATTCCCCTCCGTCAATTGGTCTATTCCAGCTACCGCCTTCAACAGAAATGGATCGATATTTGCCTATGCAATTAGTTACGATTGGAGCAAAGGGCATCAGGCGAATAATCCTCAATATCCAATTAAAGTCATGCTTCACCCGATCAAAGAAGACGAAGCTAAACCAAGGCCCCCCGCCAAGAAGCGGTAGTCGGGAGCGCTGATAGGCGAGCGGGAAGGTAGAGAAGGGAGGCTTCCGATGAAACTCTTCCGATCGCTGTTGAGGGGTTAGGGGCTTCTCACGGGTCGTTTGCTTTTTGCTTCTTTGCGCTTCTAGAGGCCTAGAAGCTTCCTGAAACATGAGAAGAAAAAAAGTTAGGGAGAGGGTCGCGCGTAATAGGTGAGGGGGTGGTAATCTCATTTAGTTGTATTGGTAGGCTCAATGGAGTTTCGTTTTCCTTTTTTCACAGGAAAAAAAAAGCTCAGGTGACAGGATGATACTCTATTTTTCTTTGGAGAGAGGTATTATACAATTTTCAACGCAATACATGCAACACATGCGCAATCCCCGAGGGAAAGTTGGCAGTTGTGATATGGAGAGAAGTTATGACAAGGGATTGGTGACATCTCGTGAGAAAAAAAGTTTCCAAGATGTGAGGCATCACGGTGTCATAGCTAGCCCCCACAGTGAGTTTGACAAGGCATCATACCTAATGGTAATTACGGTGTTCAATTGGTACACAACGAAGACGGGCGGGGCGGGTTACGAACAGGGGTGTTGAGCAGGCAAAAAAAGGCGGATTCATTAAGGTAGGGTAACAGAAGAGTGCCATACCAGCTACCGATCCCTGTTCATCATCCCCCAGTTTTCGTGGTGGTGCGACAATTGAAGAGTGTAGATCAGTCCCAAGAGCGGGATGGACTTGACACTCAAATTTGAAAGCCTCCTTGACACACTGAGCACAGAGGAAGGCCATCGGCCCCATCCGAACAGGAGGGCGGTCGAAGGTAAGGCTGATGGGAGAGCCCCGGAACCCCCAATGTCGTGTCGAGGATTTGTCAAAGGTCATACGCTCCATAATTCGCACGGCTCCGCACGGGCACGGAACTGATGTATGGGGAAGGATGTCGGAGAGCTCACCCGGGAATGCCTTACGATCCGCGGGGTAAGGTTGTTGTAATAACGGTTACAAAGGATTGGGGAAGTATTACTCGATTTTCGATTACCATCTTTGATAATGTTATACGAGTACTTTTGAAGGTTTGATGTGGGGGAGTTTAAGCTTACTCGAGCACAGCAGTCTCATCACGAGCTCCAGTCACTGGAAAGCGTGCTTGAATGGTGCGGTACAGCTCTGGCAAGGTTGGGGAACTCCCTCTGGAATACCGGACAGCACAGTACTCGAGTACTCGAGTACACTTCTGTTCGTAAAGACTTAGCGGAGAGAGAGGGGTGCTTGTACTCGAGTACTGTGGTAATGTCTTTGCGGCAGTGGAGGTAGTCTACCCATTGGGAAGATTTTGCCTGGTATGGTACTTTTGTGCTGCCGACATTGCAGTGGTACTAGTATGATACCTCTCTCTCTCCCCCCGCGAAGACTTTATGAATAGAAGTAGAAGTGTACGAGTACTCAGTACAAGTACACCTACAGTACTCGAGACCGTAATAGTACTCGAGTACCAGTACTAGACTCGAGTGCAGGGCGCTCATCCTGGGTAACTTGGTAAGTTGTTCGTGCCCTTGTTTATTTTTTCTTCTCTCTCCCCCTCCCTCCTTCCATCATCCTTTGTTTTTTCCTTGCCGGAACGGCGAGCTGTTCTAAAAATCTTTTCCCATTTGTTATTCTAGATGGTAAGGAAAGAAGCTCTTCAGCTTCTCCGAGCGGTGGCCGGGCCGCAAAATATGATGGCTCCCCCCAATTCAAACGAAAAATGAATAAAAAAGAAATAAAAAGTCGTTGTTATCAACATGTGTGGACAGCAAATTTATCTATCCCAAAAATTTCTCCCGTATAATATCACCTGCATTATTTTATTTTATTTTTCTTTCTTTCTTTCTTTCTCTTTCTTTCTTTTTCCCTTCTCTTTCTTTTCTTCTCTTCTGCAATAACGATGCTGTTGTTATTTTCTTTTTGGCCCCGAGGCGAGCTGCAAGAGCGATGGGGGGCAAAGAATAAGGGATGAGGGACTGATTGATTGAGGAAAAAACGATGGGACCGAGTGCGGGCCCACATGAGCCCTCCGCAACCTCAACCAGTTTGGCGGAAAAAAATAAATAAAATTCTGCAACCTTATTATTATGACATTGTGATATTCCATACTGCCATACCGTTACGGTAGCTCACATGACCCAGGGCAAAGGTAAGGGTCCCAGACTATCCTAACTATCTTCAATTCCCATTTAGGAATAGCTTCTCGTGCTTCCAATGTCCCCCCAACCGTCAACTTTCTTCATCCCACCTGAACATGCTCTTCCACTCACTAACAAATATTTCCTTTCAACACCACCACCAACCACCTTTTCGCCCGCTCTCGTTCCACTACAAATCCCCCCGCTTCCCCCCCTTCCATCCTTTCATTACTTCTCTTCCCTTCCCTTCACCACCAGCCTCCTAGAACTAACTGCAACTATGTGTGGTGAGCAGTCCCACCTTCATCTGCTCCATTGTCAAAGTTTACCTTTTTTCTCTGCTCACGGTGAGAAACAGGTATATTCGCTTGCCATAAACACCCCGAAGTTCACAAATTCAAGCCTCAGGCTTTGCAATTGGCCAAGGCGTAGGTTTCTCTAGCCAATTTCTCCCACCCCATTCTATCCCTAAGGGAGGGCTAATAAACTTTGATAGTGTTCGCCATCGCGGTCCGGATTGGAGTAAGTCTCCTCCTCCTCCTCTCCCCCACTTCTATTGCTCTACGAGCACTGTTAAATTAACCATGCCTATCTAGGCGGGAACATTATTTCCAACAACACTAGTACGTAATTTCAAGTTACTCCCAGAGAATGATCGGCGATCTAACATCACCAGTTCTTACTCACGAGCGTTTGAGTATTGTCGGAATTGGTTTGCATTCCCCCTTTACCCCTCATACGTTAATTAACCTGCTAAGGTAGACCAGACAGCGGAGCTCAACCTTTGGTCAGCGATGACGGTACTATATTTTTAGCAGTCAATGGTGAAATTTACAACCACAGAATCTTGCGCAAGCAACTCAAGCCCGAAGTGACATTCCGGACACATTCCGACTGTGAGGTTATCTTGCACCTGGTAAGGGACTCTGGCTAAGTTTGGTTGTCGGGCAAGCATTTAACGAGTCTCATAGTACCCTAATCATGGAATCAACACCCCCAAGCTTCTTGACGGAATGTTCTCTTTCGTCCTCTATGACGCAAAGAACGATCGCACGATCGCAGCTCGTGATCCCATTGGAATTACCAGCTTCTACCAGGGATGGTCCTCTAAGACTCCAGGGGCCGTTTACTTCGCCTCGGAACTCAAATGTCTTCACCCAGTTTGCGACAAAATTATCTCGTTCCCTCCTGGTCACGTTTACGACTCCGTCACCAAGAAAACTACCAGATATTTCGAGCCCACGTGGTGGGACCCTAAGGTGGTCCCATCCACCCCAGTCGATTACAAACTTATCAGGACCACGCTTGAGAAGTCGGTTAGAAAACGTTTGATGGCTGAAGTTCCCTATGGTGTTCTTCTCTCTGGCGGCCTCGATTCCAGTCTTATCGCCTCTATCGCCGCACGCGAAACCGCTAAGGCTAAGGCTAAGGCTGGAATCATCAATGGCTCGGTCGTCCCTCATGAATTGGTCGGAATTGACGATGAAGACGACTCCACCGTCACAGCCCTGCCTGAATTGCATTCGTTCTCCATCGGGCTTCCTGGCTCCCCTGATACAATTGCAGCAAAGAGGGTCGCGGAGTTCCTTGGAACTGTCCACCACGAGTTCAACTTTACTCTGCAGGAGGGTCTTGATGCTCTTAGAGATGTCATCTATCACCTTGAGAGCTACGATGTGACCACCATTCGCGCCTCAACACCCATGTATCTATTGAGCAGGAAGATCAAGGCTTTGGGCGTGAAGATGGTTCTCAGTGGTGAGGGTTCTGACGAGATTTTCGGCGGCTATCTATATTTTGTCAATGCCCCTGGTAGGAACGAGTTCCACGCGGAGAATGTTAGGAGAGTTAAGAACCTTCATCTTTCCGATTGCCTTCGTGCAAACAAATCTACCGCTGCCTGGGGGGTTGAGGCTCGTGTTCCCTTCCTAGATAAACAAGTATTACCTCCCGCATACTTCCTTCTTTATCCGAGAGTTCTCTCTAACAGCTTATAGTTCCTTGAAGTTTCTCTCAATGTGGATCCTGCCGAGAAGCTTATCACCAAGGAGCGCATTGAGAAATTCATCCTGAGAAAGGCCTTTGATACTAGTGACGAGCCGGGTGCTAAGCCCTACCTCCCCAACGACATTCTCTGGCGCCAGAAGGAGCAATTCAGTGATGGTGTTGGCTACGGATGGATTGACATCCTCAAGGTAATTAAACCCTAACCCATGCACCTAATTCCAGCCACTTATATCTCTATAAAGGACACCGCCGAAAAGATGGTCTCGGATGAGCAAATGAAGAGTCCCAAACCCGAATGGGGAGACGACGTGCCTGATAGCAAGGAGGGGTACTGGTACAGATGCATGTTTGATGAGCAGTTCCCTGCCCAATGTGCCTCGACCGTCATGCGTTGGACCCCAATGTGGTCTAAAGTCACTGATCCTAGTGGGAGAGCCATCTCTATCCACGTTGCCAAGTACGATCAATAGTCGCGAAAGGGATCTCACGGGAGGTTTTGGCTTTTCATCTTTATTTCTTTTGTTTTCTTATCTTTACTGGGGGTATAGTCTTAGTTTGTTTGTAAAGATTTAAAAGTCCTCTGAGCATAGTCCTTGCGCGTGTGATACGACTCTTCTACAATACCTGCCTCTATTGATAAATTTAACGATTTTTTTCCTTCCATTTCTTCTTACTGGTTCGGGATAATGTCACCACTGTGCAAGGATTTCGAATAGCGAGTGATTGACAATGGGAATGCCCGTTTCACAGCTGTTCGATGAGAGACCTGCGAGGAAGGATCCATTAGCCACCATGATAGGCGGTTTCTATGGCCTACCGACGTACTGGAGCGCGCTCCTAAGTGAAATAGTCAGGAGGAAAGAATCGCCGTTGGCCGTGAGTTATTTGTGCTCGTTTTGAACCCGCTTCTCATGCTCAAGAAGAGAGATATCCTGTTTTTGTTAATGAAATGGCTAAACCACACCTTTAGGCACCGCACGTATTTATCCTGTCTTCGGTAAGTAGCGATTCTTGCTCGCACGCTCTTAAGTTGTGATGATGGGTTTAGCCCAATGGTTCCCGACCTCTAACTATTATATTGTAAATTATTGTATCTGTTTCCGCTATCCTTCACAAGGAGAACATCTAAAATTATTGCTGGGCCTATGCACTGGTTGATTTAGGAACACATGCCAATACTTGGCCTCGGCACTTCTGATTGTGCCTTTTGCCAGTCGGAGCTAATTTAAAGAGCGGGCGCTGCACGCATAAGGGCTTTGGATTTTATAGGAATCTACGGTACAGCAAAGAACATCAATTAACTTATCATCCGACGTGTCAGATGAATGCTGGGACTAGATGCTTAACAAAAACTAAAACCAACTAAAGTTTTTGATATTCTAGAGTACGTCGTTAGTGGCCGGGCAATTGAGGACGGTAGGAGAAAGGTGAAAATTTACCAAGCTTGCCCTCCAACTTTTTGGCTTCTGCCACCTTCCTGACAGCTTTCGACATATCATCTTGGGTGATGGCATCGCGGTCGTCTCGGATGGCAAAGAACCCAGCCTCCGTAATCACGTTTCTAAGATCAGCGCCGTTCAACTGGTCACTCATCTTGACAATACTCTCATAGTCGATCTCTCCTTCCTTTGCCACCGAGGCAGCGTGGATTTTAAGGATTTCTAATCGACCAACTTCGTTAGGTAAAGGGATTTCAATCTTTCTATCCAATCGGCCGGCTCTCAGAAGCGCAGGATCAAGAGTGTCCGGCCTGTTGGTCGCCATAATGATCTTAGTCTTTCCAAGGTAATCAAATCCGTCCAGTTGATTGAGGAGTTCCATGAGAGTTCGTTGGATTTCACGATCGGCAGAAGTCCCTTCACTGAACCTACGTCCACCAATGGCATCGATTTCGTCCATGAAAATGATACAGGGCTCGTGCTCTTTGGCATATCCGAACATTTCACGAATCAGACGTGCCGATTCCCCAATATATTTGTCAACAATTGCCGAAGATACAACTAAGTTAAAAAGTTGAGGTTAGATGATTAATCTGAGAGCAGAATGGGTGGATTTATATAGGGAGCACCTTTCAAGAAATTTGTCTCTAAACTGCTTGCTACGGCTCTTGCTAGCAATGTCTTTCCTGTCCCTGGGGGGCCGTAAAGTAAAACTCCCTTTGGTGGCTTAATCCCAACTCTCAAAAAAAGTTCCGGGTTCTTTAGCGGCAGTTCGATAACCTCTCTTAGCTCCCGAATTTGCTCGTTGAGACCTCCGATACCACCAAAAGACACCTGACCAGGATCCTCAAGTGACATATTGTAGACAAGAGGATCAACTTCTCGGGGTAACATTCTCATGATGGTTAGGGTGGTCATGTCGAGCGCTACACGAACACCTTGTTTGAGTTTTGTCTTGTCAACTTTGGAGCGGCAACCGACAACATAACGAGGTCCAGAGGAAGCTGTCGTTTATTAAATAGTTAACACCCTGTGACCAGCTTGGCAAAAAAAATAGTGATTGTTGAGCTTCACCCTTAACAATAACTAATAGATGCATAGTCAGTCTTACCAGCGAGGGGAGAGAAAAGGGACAGGTGGAGAGATAAGCGCACATCGTTCATCGTCGAGCTGTTTCAGCACCTCCCCGATAATCTGACCAACGCTCTGCAAAGCCTTGATATTCTCCTCGGTATGGTCGAACTCCTTCTGAAGATCTTTAATCTCTTTTCTCAAATTTTTTAATTTTGCATCCCATTCTCGGTGCTCAAGAAGCTACAGAGAGAATAGAATATTAGCACTAGCACGCCCTTGATGAGATTATACCTTGGGCTATGAAATAGATAGACGGATAACTGGGGGGATGAACAACTTTTGTCTTGAACTCCGAAAGCGCCTTCTCTCTCTCCGAATCAGACATGGTGGGTGGGTGGGGCAAACTGGGACTGACTTTCAATTAATGGAGATCCCGGGGAAGTAGAGGATGCTGAATTGTTAAATCAGATGTAAGCCAGTTCAATGTAGATGGATGGAGTAGACGCTGATGGAGAAGTCAAGGGATGAGAGAGCATCTGGAGGCGGAGCGGCGAGTCAATGAGTGCGCGGGGATGCGTAATTGTGGTACCAATATTAAGTAGGGTCTAGGCCAATGTGGCTTGAGGCTGGTTTTGTCCATCACGTGCAGGAGAAATCTTTCAGAGTGCCTGCACTTTAATTGCTTGTTTTGAATCCCCAGCTTGGCGCCCTGGATCCTGCTCAGGGGCTCCCTCTTGAGCCTTTTCAATCACTTATGTCTGATTCCAGAGATTGCTTGAGCTCTCGTCACCAGCTCTATTATCTCCCTTCTTCACCCCCTCCGTATGTCCTAGTTCTTTCCCTTTCATCCATGACTGCTTGCAAGTAAGAAGTCTTCCATCTTTGGCATATCAGTCTTCCCCCTTCCCTTTCTCACCACTCTTTACGAATCACTCTTTTTCTGGCTATTCGTACATCCTTTAATTCTCATGACTTCAGTTGAGACTTCCACCATGTCTTCAGCTAAGGCCTCCAAAGAGGTCGCCAATGATTGGCTTTGGGTATATATCGCGCTCCTAGCATTTTTCTTCTTCTTTTCCCTTTGCCTTAAAGCGAACTCACGCTTATCATATTATCATTAGACTTATCAAGAGGAGCCCCACCGGACCCGGAGACACCAGATAATCAAGGCCCATCCTGAGGTAACTTCAATTGAGCACGTCATCGATGTATAAAGCACATGCTCATTTGAACTACCTAGGTTACCAAACTCTGCGGTCCAGAACCTCTGACCAAATATGTCGTCCTTGCCGTGGTTTCCTTGCAGATTTTCTGCGCATATATCCTGCAATCGACCCCGGTATTCTCGTGCCAGTTCTTTCTTATGGCATACATTATTGGGGCAACTGCGAACCAGAACCTTTTTTTGGCTATTCATGAAATATCCCATAATCTCGCTTTCCGCTCAACTTTCGCTAATAGAATGATCGCTGTGTTCGCCAACTTACCTATTGGACTTCCGTACAGTGCAGCCTTTCGCCCATATCACCTAACTCATCACAAGGCGCTTGGTGTTGACGGTCTTGACACTGACCTTCCAACAAGGTTTGAGGCTATTTTCCTTGACTCTGTGCTTGGAAAAGCGTTTTTCTGTACTTTTCAGATCCTTTTCTACGCCCTACGGCCCATGATGGTGTACCAGATTCCTTTCACAAGATTGCACTTCTTCAATGTTACCGCTCAGCTTATATTTGACGCCACACTTGTTAAAACTTGCGGTGGGAATGCCCTTGCGTATTTGGTTATGAGCAGCTTTTTGGCTGGAAGTTTGCACCCATGCGCTGGCCATTTCATTGCCGAACACGTATGGATTCCGTTTCACACTTGCCTAATTGCACCATTTACTGATGCCCCTCTAGTACGTCTTTGAGAGGCCAGCACTCTTGCCAGAGGACGTCATCTCCGACGGTCCAGCGCCCGTGGAGACATACTCTTATTACGGGCCGTTGAATATCCTTACCTATAATGTTGGGCTTCACAATGAGCATCACGATTTCCCTGGTATTCCCTGGACTCGTCTTTGGAAGCTTCGCGAGATCGCCAAGGAATTCTATGAACCTCTCCCCCGTCATAATAGTTGGTCCTATGTTATTTGGCAGTTTATTTGGGACAGTGATGTCTCTTTATGGTCAAGGGTGAAGCGAGAGCAACAAGTGGTGTCGGGGCGTAAAGTCACCGCGGGCTGGACAAAGGAAGAGATAGAGGGCATGAATGGCGCCACAAAAAAAGAGGATTAGAGGCCACCCAAAAAAGCTTCCTTTACACTTTATAATATCATAATAGACTTTTGACTTCGCTAGACTGGCGGTGCGCAAAGCTAGTAACATTCGCATTGGTTAACTGGTAGTTCCGGAGCGAGTGACGTTAATTCAGTGGTGGGGTGGCAGCAGGAAAGATCTCGAGGGCAGCAAGATGCATACGAAGCGAAACGTCGATGGCAGATAGACCATGTGCCCTTTGTGGAGTCTAGCGTGCGTGTTTTCCAGAGTTGCGAGCTTTTCCGGGTTCGATGCCTTCGTGTGCATAAAGCCGACAATACTTGTAGATTAATCGTAAAGAAATATAGGGCTAGGAATACAACACCAGCATGATATCACTCCAGGTCCAACACCTGTCTAAAATCCCTTTATCCAACACAACACTAAGAAATCCCAGGTAAAACACAGGTAAAACCGAAAGATCAAAAAAGAATCAAAAGAAGGAGGAAAACGTCTCAACATTCAAAGTTGGTTAAATGGGGATCATTCCTATACTCTCTATACCCCTCCCTCTCCAAGCTATTTACACCAACCTTGATATCCATCTTGATATCCTCAATCAGTGCTTCTTTACTGACATAATCAAACTCCGGCCGAATAAACCCCAGAATAACTAAATTCATTCGCACGCCGTAGAAGTCCCCGGCGAAAGTGTGTATGATATGCACTTCGACGGAGCGGACAGAATTCTTGTAGAAGGGATTCCAGCCGATAGACATGACCATAGGGAAGACTTTGCTACCAGTGGTAGTAGTGACGGCGGCGGCGGTAGTAGAAGACTTGCCATCGTCGTGGCAGGTAGTAGGTGAGATGTCGAGGCAAGCGTATCCGTAGTAGACGCCGGATTCCACCGTTTCACAGCCGCCGACCCGAAGACCGTCGATTGGTATATTCGCTGTTGGGATTTGCAACTCTTTGCTGCCGCGGCCGAAGCCTTTAATTACAGGTCCCGAGAGGCGCAGCGGGAATGGGTTTTCAGGGCCTTCCGCGGGCCCGGCGGTGAGCGGACGTTCTGTTGCTGGGGCTCTCATTGTCAAGGTAGAGAAATGGAGGTAGAGGTTGGTTTTGGGGGTCTAAGTGATTGGCCGGTTGAGGAGAGATGGAGTTTGCTGCCTTATACCTTTGGGAATAATGATTTTCGAGATATTTGATGAGGGGTTGGAGGTCGGCAGGTGTGGCAGGAGATGTGGGGCGAGAGGTGAGGATCTTTGTTTCACGGGAAGGATAAATATTGTGCCGGCAGTCAGTCAAATGAGTCCAAACAACTCCCGTACCCCGGATTCTCTGATCCTGGGATGCTCGGATGATGCTGAATAAAAAATCGTCTTCCCCGCATCCGTCGAAGCCTCTGGCTTTATTGCTATAGTGATTAGATTAGTTTGGCTCGCCGAATGCTGAGAGGGGGAACGAAATACCTTCTGTATGATACCGGTACTCGATTATTGGTACGGCCTAAGTAGCAAGCCCGTACGGTACAGTACATGTCACTTATAGACTACCGACAAGATCCCCAGCACAGACGGCTAATCTTGTATGTAGTGATCTGGGAGTCATTAAAAATCGGGGAACATAACTCTTGTCTCTGCAGAGAATTGTACGGGATCGACAGAGATAGTTTTCCAGTTTTTAATGACCCCCCCTGAGCACTCGAGCACAGAGCATGGAGAGGGTATGCTATAGGCCGGAACAAAAAAAGGGAAAAGAATGAAAGGGGAAAAGAAAAGAAGAAAAAAACCTCATAATTATATATGCCTCTTCCTTCCCTAATTACTAGACTACGGCATGATTTGGGTAGGCGGCATGATCAATTTATTCTACTATGCTCGAAATTAAAAAATACCGATACCTTCGGGTTTTCCTTCCATCTGACCTGTCGAGGACCAAAGTAGTTTCAAATCATGTTAGGAGAGTAAGAAAGAGAGAGGATGAAGAAAATAATAGCAAATAAAGATAAGCAGAAACTAGACAAATGAAATAAAATGCAGCCGAAGAGCAGGTGTAGGAACATTCGTTACTCACTTAGCTCACTTCCATCACCCATTCCCGGTAAGATGGCGACGGCACCTGAGAGCAAGCCCAGGAATCATGCTATAAGAAACATGCACATGATGTGACAAATGTCAAAAAAACAAGCAAGAACTGGGAAATCTCCTAAGAGCATTGTAGAGTACAGAGAAAGAGGAATTGCAATGGGGAAAAAATAAAAATGGTCAATAATACCATAATCCCACACGATCCAGCACGTTACGCCTCATCAGGTATACAAAAGAAATATTGGAAAATGATTGGTGATTAGGCTAGGTTCCTTGCCTTGGATGGTTTAAAAGAAGAAATAGGCCAGCAAGAATGTGGCCAAGCACATAGCAGCGCAGGCTTGTACGGAGATACCTTCTGGGGGATGGGTAACGAGGTTCAGACCAGCACTTGATTCAGCTATGCGCTCGTTGGGGTCTGGTGCCATAGCAGCGCTTGCCTCTTCACGAATACTCTTCTCTTTGAGCTGCTGCTGCAACTTCGTGATAGTGGCGTGTGCCTCAGCTAATTTTATGGACATATCCGGGCCACTCGCAGTTCTATGAACTGGTGGGTTGTATTCAGCAACCCTGGGTTCCGGCTCAGGAATTGAGATGGGCTCCGCAGATTGATTGGTGGATGGGCCTTCGTGCTGTGTTGGAGCGGGATCGGAGTATGGCGGGGGTGATTGGTGAGGTTCAAACCGCTATGTGAATGTTAGTTAGCTAGGCTATTATCGCATCTTTTCGCCGATTTCTTTTTGTTCTAAGGGTTGTGAATGCGCAGAGGACAGTATCGACCCACCGGAACTTCGCCATTAGGCGCAGACAATTCACCTGGTTGTAAGAATACTACACGAATTTTCTTCTCCTGGATGGCCGATTTCTCATTTTTCTCAACGTGTGACCACTAAAAGAATGTCAGAAACCAGAAGATCAATTTAAACTGTTTCATGGAGGAAACTCACAATCTGGCCAACAGTGTTGTATTCCTTATCCGCTGTGATTGCAACAGATTGCACTAAGAATTTATCGCGGCACTTGTAATCGGCTGGGGGATCTTCCTTCATTGCTTGCAAAAGGACTAAATATGGTGTAAGAAATTATAGAAATCCAGGGTAGATGGGAGGGATCTTCGGTACCTTGGACCTCAACCTGTTTACCAACTTCTATACGGCCAGAATTAGGTCGAACACAGTACCTATCAAAGGTCAGCATATAATATATTAGACTGAACACCCCCGAGTGATGTAGGCCTAAATAACACTCACTGTTTCGGAGCCGTAGTTTTGACCTAAAGCCAAAGATTCACTTTGTTAACAAGAGTGCGGGAGGTCAGATAAAAGACATGAGGCTCGACAAACCTTGAAAGCTACAGGGTCATAGTTGGGGTTCCTGATATGAAGTGTTTGAATTACTTCTTGGTTGAACGGGCCTAGATTGAAGCCAGTTAGCCAGTTCACGGGCCCGCGGCCAAACCAAAAACATTGAAGGCTCACGTTCAAATCCCAGCTCAGCGGGGTCAAGTTCAATGCTCATGGTTATTTGATTTCGTGTGGGGTTTGTAGGGAAGAAGGAAAGAGAAAAGAGAGAAATAGATAAAGAACAGTCTATGCTCAGTCGAAAGCGGGACGGGATGGGGAAGGGTGATCTAAAGACACTAGTTGTGGTGGACGCTAAGTCGGTAGATGGGAGGTGATGCTGGTGGGTGATGATGATGGAAGATGAAGGTTGGTAAAGAAAGTGGCAGGTGGTGGGGGTGTAAAGTTGGAGGTGCAGTGGTGGGTTGTTGTCCAAGGGGTTGTTTGGGGAGATGTTTTGGGAGAAGTGGAGAGGAGGAAGGCTAGTGAGGTCAGAGGGGTGGTCGAGGGAGGGTTTTGGCTGTCTGTTCTTTTCCGGATTCTTAGTCCTACTATATTTTTATTTTTTTACTTTTTCTCTTTCTCCCTGCTCGAGTACACTCTACTCTGTTGTTGCTGGATGGTTTTCTTTTTTTTCTTTTTTTCTTCTCTCCTTCTGCTTGTGATGTCCTTTTATTTTCTTCTTCTCCCATTTTTTCCCTTTCCTGCTTCGTTTTCTTCTGCTTTATCTCTTTTTAGGCCTTCTCCGTCCGTCGGTCTACCGTAGTTCAGTGTCAGTAAGTGTCTTGTCCTTGCCTGAGTGGGCAGCCTGCTGCGTGTCGTGCTTTCGAGGCGTTGCAAGGTGTGTCCAAAAATGCCAACCATTCATTGCACCGCCACGTTATCTCTTCACCTCGCGAGCCACACCTCTATTGGCTGCGAGCTTCCCGCCAGCCGCCACACCATACAGCGAAAAATGTTGACCCCGCCGGTGACGTCGCAAGCCCTCCTTGCTCACAATTCTCCTAGAGTATGCCACAACTGTACCTGTAGCACAAGCGATCACTGCCTCCACGCTCCCCTCTGCTCATGTCCACACTCTCACCAACACATACGACTCTGTGCTGTAACGACTTTGCCAGGTATAGTTGAGGACATGTAAAACCAACCATCCTGTTCACTTTTTTGTGGACTTGAACCGGGTTGTTTCTGCGATAAAAGAGTATCCCTTGCCATTGCCGACATGGAATATCACTCATGTGGCCAATCTGAGTAATTTCTTGGGCCGTTCATTTTTTACAATATCATCACTTGTTTTCATCGGCCACATGCTCTCACGCTACACTTAATTAAGACATGAAAGGTGTGATATGTCCTCCATGATTGGAAAGATCCTCTCAAAATAGTTAGCCCGCTTAGATACTGCAAATTATCATATGAATTAAGTCAATAATTAAGATGCTGCTCAGGACTTTTTTTTTTTTTTTTAAATCATGCGATTATTGTTTAAGGTACAAAATCCTGCTTGCAGCTCGCGCTATGGCATATAAAAAACCTCCAACTACCCTTGGGAAAAAGCCAACCCCCCAAGTCCCTCTGATGTGGAACCAACCGCACATCTTGCCCCCAATAAGAAAGCCGTGACTAGCTAAGAAGATAGATGAAAGGAATCAAATCAAAGAACAAGCAGGAAGAGTCAGGAAAACCCATGGCATGATTATCTGAACAGAGGAAAAACAAAAAGCAAACAAAACTGCAACCACTTGAGAAGTTCCCACACAATCAGCACGGGGGTGGCCAGGCTCGGCATGCTCGAAGTCCTGGGGGGGGGCCGAACAGGCCCACTGTGTTGGCAAAGCACTCGAAAAGAAGAAGGAGATAGTGCAATACCATCCTCCCAGAGGCAAGTCGTGATGGACTGTGGTCAGAGTCTGAATGGTGAAGAAGTAGTTATGGATACCAGCCAGGTAGTTGTGGGTATCAGCCAAAAAAGTGCAGAAGCAGTAGGGTGCCAGCCGATCTGACTGTAAGAGGAGGAGGAGAAAGAGGTGTAGACCCCACTCTGTGCTGTAGAAACTATTGGAAAACATGTTCGTGTCCTGACTAGGCAGCCTCTTAAAGAGAAAGCGAGTAGAGAAATTGACCGTGGCCTGTTGAAATGTTATCTCTTACGGTGAACCGTGTACCTGGCCGTCTGTAATATAGGTGTTGAGAAGAGTGTTACCGACCCTGCAGATGCTCTAAGCCAGGCTCAAAGCAAACACTGCATGGCAAGAGGAAACATCATCAAAAGAAGACGAAATCCATCAACCCAGGGAGAAGAAAGCCCAAAGGGACAAGCCAAAGGGCGGGAGAACATGAGGGGAGATGCACTCAACCCCCTAGGGCGAACCCATATCGGGGGGTGAAGTTGGAAAAAGTGGTGATAATCTCATGGTGTTGAGAATTCAATCGCCGGGTGTGTAGAGGAGACAGAGGATGATGCTGCTTAGCACTTACCAATAAAAGTATGATATATTGAAAGAAAAGTTGAAAATGGCATATATGCCAATAAAAAATATATTAGACTAAGGCACTATTCTGCAAGACACTATTTAAAAAATGGCAGTTTTTAAAAAAGGCTCATTTTTTCAGAAGTAATGCTGTTTGATACTTCTTGCTTCATCATTTAGGGTTTTTATATATGAATAAAAGATATACTAAAAAAAAGATTTATGTTTTGAGCAGTTCAAAATATATACCTACAGCGGGTTAACTATACTCGAGGTGCAAATGATGCTTGTGGCAACGAAAACGCTGAACACAACAACAAATAGCAGGGCCTTGTAACTGAGTTGACCTTTTGGTGTGAGTTGCTGGTGGGAGAAGGAGGGAATATTAAAAAAGTCAGAGGGAATAGTAACTCTAATAGAGAAAGTAGGTATAAGGTTATTAAGAAAGTAAAATAATCTTACTATTAGAGAATTTGGATGTCATAGGTCATAGCACATTATCTGGTAATAAAGGAAATTGCATAAAAGGTTGGAGTCGGTTTGGCAAAATTGGGATAATTCCATGATTCTATACGGGACTATGAAAAGAATCTCTCCTTTCCGAAGTGAAAGGAAAAGGGTTATTTATGGAAGGCAGTAAGTACCATTATATTCAAACAGGCTGTCAGTGTTGCCATATTGTAGTTAGTAGGTATAAAAAAGGAGAAAGTAAGTGATAATTTATGATTTCGGAGTTACATGACAGCCTAAACTCTGATATCTTCCCCAATACTAATAGATAATCCTGAAAATATTTTCTGAGATTCATATTTCATGAATATAATCTATGTCCTTGGCACAACCAAAAGAATAATAGAATAAAGCTTAAAAAAAGATAGATAATAAACAGAAAATAAAATTGAAGTTCACTTCACAGAACATGAAAAAAAAGTGAAAAAAGTAATAATAAAAAATAAAAACTAATGAAATTGTTTGAAATAGACAAGAGGAAATAGCAGAGAGTGAAAGGAATTGGTTGAGGGATGTCACAAATCGTGACGAAGCAAGGCAGATTTCACATGACTAATAGTTATTAGTCATACGGTATGTTTACGTTTCACGCTATGCGGTCAGTTGACTCATAGTTCTCACATGACTCACACTTGCGGGTTATCATTATATTATGATTGGTTGATGTTTCTATGACTCACGATTGTGAGTCACAATGATGTAATGACTTTCGCGCGTGACTCACAGTATGAGTCACGAGTCTCACGCAGGGGACGCGCTTTGCGCACCTGACATGTTTTAGGATTTGCGATTGGTTTAAGGTATGTTGAGCAGTCACTCACCGGAGTCATCTGATGGATTTCGGGTATGACTCATTATGAGTCATAGGACTGCGTGACTCGAATTATGAGTCACCAGGGTTAGGGTTGTTGGCATGAAGAGTCAATATAAGCGAGACTCGGTCACAGTATTTAGATCCACGAACCTTCTCCCCTACACCTCCAGCGATTGAAATCTCAACACCATGGGAAATCATCACGGATGGTCCCCTCTTCCCTTCTTTGATGGTCTAGTTGCCTAGAAGGGTGAAGCTACTCCCCTACGCCTCTCCCCTCTGATTCCCTCCTGATGACATTGTCTGCGGGCAGTCTTTGTCTAGGGGTTGCACGGTTACTCTCCCCTCCTTTCTCCACACTGTGTTTCGCTGCCTTCACTTAGGACTTTGCATGGTTGGCAACACCCTTACCTCGTCAATGGGTCGGTCGCAGTCTCGGGCTATCGGTGAAGAAGTGGCCATGGTGGGTCTGCTCTCTGGTATTGCACTATCTCCTGAGAGTCCTGTTTGGTACGCTCGCCATCGTCGAAAAATTGTGATCCCGCTTCGGTCGCCTTCCCTCGTACTTTTTGGTTTAGGTCTACCCCTCCTTTCTCCGCTCCTACCGTCTTGTCGGCTCTCACCCTACTGCCTTCTCTCCTTGGCTGGCACTCTACTGCCCTCACCGCCTGGCCTCTGTTCCCTCATGATGGTCTCGAGTTGGGATCTGGCATGGCTGCGTGCGTGCTGGTGAAATTCTCTTGTTCCTAGGGGTATCATGCTGCCGCCTCGGTCCCTAGTGGGACATGCATCTCCCCCGGTCTAGTTTCCGGTGGGCCTACGGTCTTTACTCCCTGCTGCCACACACTTCCTATGTGTTGGTTTGGATTCGGATCTCCCTCTGGGGTTCGCTTGCTCATTTGGCCGGGCTTTACGCCCCGGGTAGTTCTACCCCTTTGTGTGTGCTATTGAGGCCATGACTTTGTCCTGCTGGCTCCTTGATCCCTCCCCTGATTCGTCAGAATGGGGTCTTTTGTTGGGCTAAGGGTGGGTTGTCTATGGTTCTTGGGTTTTGGCGTTCCTTTCTAGATGGGCTTGAGGTTTCCTTACTTTTTCCACGCTTATTCACTGTCGGGTTGGGGTTTTTTCTTATGGGCTGCACGTCTGCGGAGATTTTTGGTTCTTGTTTTCAGGCCTGTATTGTCTCTTGTAGTTTTCTACCCATAGCACCGGATAGTTCGTTAGTCCCAACGGTATCAGGCAGGGTCAGAGGGTTTTTAGCAAGAGGGAGGAGGGATGGACTGTTGCCGGAGGTTGTTTGGCTCTATACTGCAGGGTGAATGGGCCTTTTGTACCTATTTAGCTTCTTAGCTTGACGAACAAAATTTAAAATGAGATAAAAAAAATCAAAAAAAAGTCAAAAAAGAATAATCACAGTAGTTAGATCATCGTTCATCTCCTCGACACCTCGGGCGATTGAAATCTCAACACCACGAGAAATCATGGTCACCTCCATCCACCCCTCTCTCCTCAGACAGGCCACATTGCCTCTGTCTGAGTGAAGCCATCTCCCTTCCCTCTTCCTCCCCCTTCTGATTGTCAGGCCTGGCGAGCTTGTTCCTAGGGGTTGGTTGAGTCTGCCTTCACCCGCTCTTCTTTGGGGTCGCTTAGGCAGCCCTTCATGGTGGGGAACCCCTCACTCGTCAACGGTTGGTCTTTAGTCTCGGTTGATCGGTAAAGTAGTTGTCCCCGGTGACACTGCTCGCTGGTATTGCACTATCTCCTTTGTGCTCTGCTTGTACGGTCGGACTTTACGAAACATTGTGACCCCGCTTCCTTCTGCCTTCCTCGTACTTCTCGTGTCAGTTAGCCCTCCGCCCTCCGCCTCCCCCACCTTTGGATGGGCTGGCACCCTACTGCTGGTGGGTCTACGCCCACACCCAGCCTCAGTCTCCCTTCTGATGTCCTCGGACTAGGGGAGTTATGTTAAGCTTTCTTTCCTGGCTCTGTTTCCCAGAATAGCCGACCGGATCTTCCTCCGACTGCCACAAACCTTCCTCCGTTTGGCGGCATTCTCTCTAACTCGGCTGCTCTTCCTGAGCCTCGGCTGGTGGGTCTATATGCCTCCAGGAGCATTTCTCCTCTCGTTGTGTCCCTGAGACCCCCATTCACGAGTCCCTATTCCCTCGGAAGCTGGGCCCAGTGGGGCTTTACTACGGTTTAGCTTATAGGTTCTTTGGCTCGGGGGACTGAGTTTGTTTTCCTTTGTTGGTTGTGTCTACTGTCGGTTCGGGATGTTTTTCTTTTAGGCTAGGCTTCCGCGTGGGTTTCTGGTTCGTGGCTTTCAGGCCCGCTTTCTCATCTCCTTGTAGTTTCTACCCATAGTACCGGGCGGGGGTTTCTCTGTCTGGCAGGGTCAGTGGGTTTTAGGTTGGGGATGGCGGGATGTACTCTAGTTGGAGGTTTTGGACTAGGTGGCCCATGCTTGGTTGAAAGTCTGTTGTACCTAGGACCGTGGGATGAGCACAGGTGTGCTTGTTTTTTTTTGTTTAAGTCATGTATTCATTTGTTTAAATAGGGACAAAGAACTCGCATGCAGCGGTAAGCTATGGCGTAAACAAACCCTCTGTGTCCACCTCCTACCGGCCTAAGGAAAAAATACAAACTCCCCAAGTCTCTCTGGTTTGAGACCAACCCCATGCCAGCCACCTCGAAAGAAAAGAAAATCAACGAACTACATATAACTACCAAAAATTCCAAACAACAAAGCGGGGAGGAAATGAAAGGAAAACCCTAGCCGTGTTCCAAACCAAACAAAGGAAAAATAAAATAAAAACAACCTGTAAGGAAAACCAAAGCATGGCAAGGGGGAGGCAAGAACGTCTAAACAGGTTGACGCGAGCCAACATTACTTCTGAGACCGAGGCGAGCGTGCTCAAGACTGGACCGCCAAGGCGCCACCAGGGGGAGGTGGACGGTGAGGGGATGGGGTGGCATCAGGATGCCTCCAAGGAGAGTGAAGATAGCTGTAACCGAGCGACGGGAACGAAACACGGGAAACGAGAGTTGACAACCTGAGAAGTATGAGGGAGGGAGGACTGTGACAGGATCACGACTTTTCGAAAAGCCGACCGTACCGATTGATGGTGCCAGAAGGGAGTGCGATATCAGGCAGCAGGACCACCGTGGCCACTACTTCTACGATAACCTGAAACTGCAACCGACCCATTGACGAGGGAAGACGCCCGAGAGAGGAGGAGACCCACCATGAGGCATGGGAGAAGAGTATGACAGAAGCAACGCGACGCAACCGAGAACCATAGATAACTGAAGCGAAGCGACGCGACCAAAGGGAGAAGCAGCTCACGAAGAGTGCGGAGGGTGCAGCTCACTAAGAGTGCGCGGAGAGAAAGTGACGATAAAAAACCATGGTGTTGATTTCAATCGTTTGGAGGAGAGAAGCGGTGTTCGTTGATGAGCGCAGGTGTGCATTTGCCCCGATAGAAACAATTAATGATTGATATTAAAAAAGAAAAAAAAAAAGAAAAAAGAAAAAGTCATAGTAGTTAGACACGAACCATCTCCCCTACACCTCCAGCGATTGAAATCTCAATACCAGGGAAATTATCGTGGGATCCACCACCACCCCGTCTCCTCCCCTTGATGGCTCTTGCCTAGGGGAGTAATGCCACCGCCCCTCCTCTCCCTTCGGGGTCTACCCCCTCCTCTACGTGGTTCTTGTTCCTGTTCATCATTGACTCCTACTCATGAAGTTCAGTTCTCCCCCTTTACCACGCAGTTCCTTTGCGCCTCGCTTAGGTTTTCCACGGTCGGCATTCTGTCCTCTTCGCTAACGGTCGCCGCTGAGCTTTGTAAGCCCTTGGCGAAGTACCTTTCTGTCTCGGTTACGTGGTCCTCTCGGGGAACACTTTGGTTAGTAAGTTCAGCACCTCGTCTTCATTTCGCATTCAGAAAGGCATCAGCCGCGGTTACTCTAGTTGGTCGTCTCAAGTGTTTGGAAGTCCTTCCCCCTTCCATCCTCCTTCCCGTACCTTCTTGGTCTTCGTCCCGTTGCCTGGTTACAGCAACACCCACTCCCCCTCTTCCTGCCTCCCCAGCTGGCACCTTACTGCCCCCTTTTCCGCGGTCGACCTTCGGTCGCTATATAAAAACCCGCTCCGGTTACCCCGGTCCTCCTGGCCGTCGCTAATGCCGTTTTGGCACACCCACCGGGGACACCTCAACAGTGTCTCCTCCACCCGCTTTCCAATCGAGCCATTGGGCATCGCTTCGTTCTCCAGCACCGCTCTAGTGCACTGGTCCACACTCTCACTTCCTAGCTTCGGCTGATTAATGTCACCTATCAGATGTAATTTTCCTTTGTCAGGGGTTCATATATTCCCTTTGTTCACCTTTATAGTTTTTGTAGATGTCGCTAAGGGTTGTCCTCTCCTTCCTGTTTGTTTCTTTCCTTTCTACTTCGGGTGTACATCTATATTCGTAGGATTTGGTTGGGCGATAGGTGTGATGTGCGGCTGGTCTGATACCAGATGGACTTGGGGGTTTGGATCCTTCCTGGGGTGAGGAGGGTACGGTTTTTGTTGGCCATAGCATTAAAGCCGAATGCTGTCTTTGTACCTTTTTTTTCTTTTTCTTTTTCTTTTTCTTTTTTTGAATCATATGATTATTGTTTAAGGTACAAAATCTTGCATGCAGCTCGCGCTATGGCATAAAAAAACCTCCAATACCCCTGGGACAAAGCCAACCCCCCAAGCCCCTCTGGTGTGGAACCAACCACACATCTCGCCCCAACAAGAAACCCTTGACTAGCTAAGAAGATAGACGAAAGGAATCAAATCAAAAACAAGCAGGAAGAGTCAGGAAAACCCATGGCACATTCATCCAGACAAAAAGAAAATGCAAAAATCAAACAAAGCAGTGACCACTTGCGAAGGTTCCCGCACAATCAGCACGAGGGTTGCCAGGCTCGCCTAAAGAGAAACCTGGGGGGGCCTTACGTGCCTGCGGGTTGGCAGAACGCTCAAAAAGAAGAAGGAGATAGTGCAATACCATCCTCCCAGAGGCACGCCGTGATGGACTGTGGTCTTAGGCCGAATGGTGAAGAAGTAGTTATGGATACCAGCCAGGTAGTTGTGGGTACCAGCCAGAAAGGTAAAGTAGCAGTAGGGTGCCAGCCGATCCGACTGTGAGGAGAAGAGGAGAAAGAGGGGTAGACCCAACTCTATACCGTGGAAATTATCGGTAACAGCGTTCGTGTCTGGACTAGGCAGCCTCTCAAAGAAAAGAGAGAACAGGGAAATCGACCGTGGCCTGTTGGATGTTTTCCCTTACATCAAACTGTCTTCCCGGCCATCTGTAACATGCGCGTTGAGAAGAGTGTTGCCGACCATGCAAATGCCATTAAGCGAGGCAGAGCAAAAGCGGGGTAGGGAGAGGAAACATCATCAAAAGAAGACGAAATCCATCACCCAGTGTGAAGAGAGCCCAAAGGGATAAACCTAAGGGGAGGGGAGTGTAGAGGAGGTATGACTCCACCCCCTAGAGCAAGCTCATGGCGGGGGGTGGAGAAAAGAAAAGTGGTGATAATCTCGTGGTGTTGAGATTTCAATCGCCGGGTGTGTAGAGGACACGGAGGATGGCTGTCTCTGTACCTTAAACAAATGCATATCATTCAAAAAAAAAAAAAAAAAAGTCACAGTTGTTAGAGTTCTTCACGCAACCATCTAAGTAATAGACCACTCAGATACTGGGGCATGGGCCAAGCCCATTTACAGTGACCTTCCATAGGTGCAATATGTTCACTATACCTACTACCCTTACCTCTATGTTACCCATCTTATATGCGAGGGCGCTATTCTTACATGATAGGACTTTCTACGATCATTATACCTATGACGAATACAAGATGTTAGTCTATAACAAAAGACTAAGTAGACTACATAGACTATTTCGATAGTCTATGATAGTCAGATAGTCGTTTCCCGTTATGAACACCTGCAAGGAAGGCTGGTTTGTTACAAGGGACTGGAAGCCAAGTTGGGAATCATTGTCGGTTATGTCATCACTTTCACCATTGGGTAAGGTATTATCATCTGGAAGTGGTGTTTTAACTAAGGTAGTTGTGCGACGAGTCATTTTTTAGGTGTCTAGTAGTTCTTGTTGAAATTTATTCTGGAGAAAGTATTGTACTTGTGTCAAGATTGTGGCAGAGCCACAACCCCCAAATGCTTGCTTGCTTGCAACCGGGGGCACTTCACAGGAGTGCCCGCCAGCTTAATGAAAATTTCAGGCTCAACGAACCATTCATAGTTTCATAGTCAATAAAAATATTTTACTCAACAATCAACTTTCCAAATAATAGTTGTATGGCTAATAATAAATTTGTAAAATAATAATTGTATTCTTAATCATAACTTTGTAAAAATAATAATATTTTCTTAATAATCAGCCTAGAATCAGCCTAGAATCAGAATAATCTCAGGCTTAACAATAAACTAGTAGTAGTCTACTTGATATACAAGTGACATTTATGTCCTTCCTTTCTAATTTCAATACATAAAGCATTGATTATTTTCTTTTGACTAGCCCACAATTTCAACCTCTTTGTCCTATAAGCCTTTGCCTTCTTAAGAACTGGCTTTCTTTCTGCACTTTCTGCCTTTTCCATTGCAAACTGGGCATGGTCTAGTGCAACTTCTGCTTTGTCAAGTTCTGCCACTTCCTTTTACTTCACCATATGACGGGCTTAATGTGCACAAAGTACACCACCCTTCTGAACATTACGGCGTGACCTTTTCTTAGCTGCTTGTGGCTTTTCTGCTGTATTTGTATTTGTAAGATCTTTGACAGCTTGCTTTTTAGCAATAGCCTGTACCATACCACCCTTTAAGACACACCTTACTTTTTCCTGAAAGGCAGGTGATAGGTCTAAAGCAGCCTGCTGTAGGTATTCTCCATGCCTCTTAAGGGATCGAATAGTGAGTGGAGTATTTGGTAGTGAATGAGGTGATCATGATGGTTTTGTAGGAGGTGATGGTAACTTCTGAGCTTCACGAAGCTTTGTGAGAACAATTGTAGGATTATAAGGTACAAGACCAGTTGCACAGAAGGCAGAATGAATTGTTGATAACTTGAATGTTTGTTGCTAAATTGAATTGATTGCTGTTAGAAACTCCACTTTGTCGAAGTCTGTACAGCCTGTCCGTGTAGCTGCCTCAATTGCTTCTGTATGATACTGTTTTGTAAGGCTGAAATACAACCACATCGAGTGGTTGTAGTAAATGGCTTGTATGTGGAGGTAAACAGAAAGGAATAATCTTATAATCATCACAGTACTCAATAAACTCTCTGGTACAATGTGAACCATAACTGTCAAGGAGAAGTAGTTGATATACTCGAGATTGTCGGCGTGCTGAAAACATTTCAAAGTGTTTTTAGCCATGCTATTGTCAAATAGTCTTTGAAGGAGCCAGTATGTAACACTCCGATAAGGTAATCATCAGGTAGGTCTGTTTCGGTATACCAATATTCCTGATAGATTATTCCAGGTACAATGATCATTGGTGGTAAGACATGGCCATTGGCACTGATTGTCACAAAGAGTTCTAAGTTCAGAGCTAGTAGAGCTTCCAAGATAGACTTGTATGTAGGGATCTCGAGTAATGATCCACTGATCATGTCAAATGGTGATTTGAAAGCCAGTTTCATCAAAGTTATATTGATCACAAGGCTGGATCCTGTATTTCTCACAAATACCCTGATACCGAGTAAACCAGTCAAGAATTGACTCAGGATCATGTGCATTCTTGCGATCAGCACCAAGAGTCTGCTGCTTTTGAATAAAGTATTCAATCAAGAAATCTCCAAGACTAGTGTTCTCCCACAATTGGTGCTGGAAGTATAGAGTCGCAATGTGAATCACGTAGGATTGCATTTGCACAACTGGTAATCATCTGAAGTCGAGCTGAGGTACCAATCATATCTAGTCGATCTAGATATTGACAAACAGCAAGTTCCTGTTCCTTATCCAACTTTGTATTTGCTGCTTGTCGCTTCATCTTGGATTCTCTTCCATTCAATTGTGCTCTTAATCGTTGACATGGAACATTAAACTCACGTGCTACTGCTGACAAGTTTGGACTCTCCTCTTCACTCTCCAATAGGTGCTCAATTGCCTTCTGAATTTGTGCCTCAACAGCTTCATAGGACTCTGACTGCTCTTTGCTAATAATTGTTTTTTGCATAGTAGATCGCTATTCTGAATGGCCTTTATCCAAATTAATTTTCACCTTCAATCAGTACAGTAATTCACAAGATTATTATATTACCGTTAAAAAAATTGAAATAGGCTAACTTACCAATAGATAACTAAGCAAATCAATGAACTTGGCCTTCTTCTAGGTGTGTAGGTGTGGGGTGGGAGGTTGTGGGAATTCATTGTGGGTTGATTGTTCAGATTTCTTGGTTGGTTGTTGACTGTTTTTCGTTGAGCATGAAATGTTCATTGAGCTGGCAGGCACTCCTCTGGAGTGCCCCCGGTCACGACTGTGCAAGCGCCCAGGGGTTGTGGTGTAGTCACAACCTTGGCAAGAGTAAGAGTTCGGTTATGGCCTAATGCAAGATGGGTAGGGTTGATAGCCTAAGGGTTTGAGTTAGAGGTGTGGGAAGGATTGGAAGAATAGTAGAATTTGTGTCTTGCTTGATAGAAGGAATCTCATTCTCTGAGTCAGAATCCACCTCACCTGAGACAATCTCAGATTCTTCCAACTTAGAGGTCTTCAGGTACTGTGTCCAACAGGCAGGTCTTTTCTTTTGAGGAGGCTGTGATGAAGAAGGAGGTGGTGAAGAGTTAAGATATTTAGAATTAAGGTTCGCATTAGTATTTTCTTCTGACACATGACCTATATTTCGAATATGTACCGTATTGCCCATTCAAATTGACATATTTGGCTGTCAACCTTTAATTTCACCATGTTGCAAGAGCATTCTATTTGATTTTGGATTGTCCATAAGCTTCAAAAGGTCTACAATAGTTCCACTACCGCTAAGCTCATTAGTATTTGGAAGTGAATTATCTGGTTCCCAATATTCCACACAGATTGGCTTTGAAGGATCAATTTCCTGTGTTCGGACTTGTGGGAATGACCACTATGCAGGACTTTTGTGAACTTGCATGTGGAGATTCTCTTGGCAATTTTCAATGCAATTAGATTTGCAAACTTGAATAATCATTAGTAAACCATAGAGCATTGCCCAATTACTGCCCTTCTGAAAGAAGAATCGTGAGAGAGATTTCTTAATTGGCTTAGGAATAGTGAAGGCAAAAGATAATGGAGTGTTGTAGTGAGTTTGAGTACGAGACTCCTATTGCTCTCTTAAATGGTTGGCATGCTGATGCTGGCAGCGAACTTCTTTTGTGACGGCTGGCAGGTTATTGAGTAGATTGTGTAAGACTAGATTGAACAAATGTTGATGATGTAGACTTTTTAATATTGACTCCTAGTATAGTTGATTAGTGGATATTATATGAATTCAAGTCTTAAGATCAGTGTATACCTGAATCATGAAAGAAGTGAGATTCTGAATTGCCTATGTGAACTACATGTTATAGTGTAGCTAACTGGAAGACATATAGAGTTAACTAGGCCGTAGTTTGAGGGTATGGAGAAATATCAGGAAGGCTTGGTAAAGTAAATCTGAAGCCAAAGTTCTCGAACTTAGAAGATATCTTAATAACTTGTTATATTGTTAAGGTCTCTTCTCCGTTGCTTGATTATTCTTCAACCACCAGAGGAGGGCCCTTCTATTTATACTAAAATTTATGCTACTTTCCTTTCTTAAAGAATTATGTGTATTGCAATCCTTTGACTTTGTTCAGGAAAGTGCGAACACTGTTTGACCCTGAAAATAATTGCCTTACCCGAACTTAGAGAGTCTCCTTCCTACTATTTCCTCTGTGGGTGTCTCCACAACGCCAGTAGATAGTCTTCGATCTCTTCATCCAAATGAACTATATTTTAATATATGCAGCCCATAAGAAAACATACCAAGAGTTCTTAGGGAATACCTAGTGATCAGTTCGGATGGCTATCTTTCAAAGCAGCCTGCATATTAATGCAGCTGTACTGGATATTTCATAAAGTTCATCCTGCTTATTGTACCAATCAATAAATTGCTTTATGGAACATGAACTCTTCTGGTCACCTGAGTAGCTACCATGGATGCCTCCAGGTTTGTTCTACTTCTAGCGAGCTTTGGAGTCCAGGTATACTGTCATCCTCTGAAAGCTGTATATCTCGTACTAACATAAGTGAGCTATTCATGTGTGCATAAAACCGCACCAGGATACTTGAATCCTATACAAATGTCAGAATTTCCTCTCATCAGAAGTATCGAGTTGCAAAGATATATATCAACTTGACATAAAGATATAGGGAAATTAGAGAAGAAGGGTGGGAGTTGAGCATATGTGAGAGAGAAGAAAGATAAGAATAGAAAATTCAATTCAAGATAGTGGAAAAAGAGAATATAAAGATTAATAGAATTATAGGACACGAAGAGGGGTTATACTTATAGAAATATTAAAGATCAAGAAAATAACCTTTATTAGTTTTATCATGCACTTTTATCATTCTCTTCCTTGTAATCTTCCTCACCAGAGTACTCCAAAATTTGAAGAGATTCTCTTCCCACCTTTAGCTGCCTTAACCCTCCTTCTATCTTCTCACCAGCTGAATCTTCTATATATGCCATCATATTGTGATTTTCTTTATCCGATTGAGACTCCTTATTAGTTTTATCAACTTGCGTTATTTAGTCAATGTCCTGATGTCTTTCTATTTCATGAGTTCAATGCCAAGATATTCATTCCTCAGCACTACATAGTCTATTGAATAAAGAGATTTCACCACAATGATCGAGATAGTCTGCAACCTTTTGCTGTAAGAACAAGTATGCAGTCTTGTGTCTAATATCGCTATAAAGAAATTCAATTGGAAATCCTCTAGCAGTGAGTAGTTCAGCATAAAAGCTAATTGTTGCTGCCAGTAAATCCTGATTAAGATCAAAGCTATCCACTTCCTACTGTAATGGTGGAAGCATCTGAAGGTCTACCAGCTCTTGATAATTCCTCACACCATCAGGATAATGATAGAGTATGAATGGTTGGCCAGTAGGAAGATAGTGAGCAATTAATCACTAGTGTTGGATCTTATAGGTATTGGGTATTGAGACAAACTGATGAGTATGTGAGCGAATAATATCCATGTTGATATATTGCAGACATGATTTGTCTATATCTCCACCGCAAAATACTTCCCTCTCCTTCTAGCTCAGCAAAATAGAACTTTCATTCTTGTGTTTCATCTTTAGTTAGTAGATTCTACTATGCTTCGATCCGCTCATTTTTTGTTGATTTGCCATATAAATGTGCTATATGAAATAGTAAATCTTGTTTATTTGGACGCCTTAAGGTAAGATGTGATTGGGTGAGTAAAACTGTTTCCATTCCTATATTAATAATATAAGTAGGTATTTAGCCTATTAGCAGAAGAATATATTAGATTATATTTACATTAATCTGACTGAATAAGTGGGCGCATTGTGAAGTGTGTGGCGAAGTAGATGCAGATACTGTTAATTGACTAAAACTGCAGTTCAATTGAAAATACCCATATAATACCAGATAATATAGTGAGAATATGCATCAATACCTCCATAAATCTGAAATCCAATTCATGAGAGTTTATCATAGTCATTAATTGAAAAAACCTGATTTGGCCATTTAACAGGGTATTCCTTTCGGCGGTATGACGTTGCACATACTCTGCCTTGCATAGCTACTCCTTCTGGATCTCTCTTTTGTATAGCATTGTGTACTTATTGTCTTTATCAAATAATTAATATATATTTTCGAAGTCATAAGTAATTTAATAGTAAAGAACTTAGTGCATCCTCGGTCTCCTCAACACACCTGGTGATTGAAATCTCAATACCACGAGATTATCACCACTTTTCCCAACTCCACAACCCAATATGGGTTCGCCCTAGGGGGTGGAGTGCATCTCCCCTCATCTTCTCCCACCCTTAGGCTTATCCCTTTGGGCTTTCTTCTCCCTGGGTTGATGGATTTCGTCTTCTTTTGATGATGTTTCCTCTTCCAATGTAGCTTTTGCGATGAGCCTCACTTAGAGTATTTGCACAGTCAGCAACACTCAGCTCAACACCCATGTTACGGAAGGCCGGGTACATGGTTCGCAGTAAGAGAAAACATTTCAACAGGCCACGGTCAATTTCTCTACTCTCTTTCTCTTTAAGAGGCTGCCTAGTCAAGACACGAATGCATTTTCCTATAGTTTCTACAGCACAGAGTTGGGTCTACCCCTCTTTCTTCTCCTCCTCTGATGGTTGGATCGGCTGGCACACTACTGCTTCTCCACTTTTTTGGCTGGTACCCACAACTACCTGGCTGGTATCCATAACTACCTCTTCACTATTCGAACTATGACCACGGTTCATCACGGCTTGCCTCTGGGAGGATAGTATTGTACTATTTTCTTTTTTTCGAGGGTTTGACAATACAGTGGGCCCATTTAGCCCCCCCAGGATTTCGATCATGCCAAGCCTGGTCGCCCCCGAACTGATTGTATGGGAACTTTCAAAGTGGTCACTGCTAAGTTTGCTTTTTGTTTTTCCTTTGTTCAGATGATCGTGCCATGGGTTTTCCTGACTCTTCCTGCTTGTTCTTGGATATGATTCCTTTCATCTATCTTCTTAGCTAGTCAAGGGTTTCTTGTTGGGGGCGAGATGTGGAATTGGTTCCACACCAGAGGGACTTGGGGGGTTGGCTTTTTCCCAGGGGTAGTTGGAGGTTTTTTATATGCCATAACGTGAGCTGCAAGCAGGATTTTGTACCTTAAACAATAATCGCATGATTCAAAAAAAAAAAAAAAGAAGAGAATTAAAGGACTTAGTGAGATATGAAAACTCCAGCAAGGTGGATATTCGTGAGAGTATCTTTACGGCCATATCTGCTAGACTGTCCTGAAATCATATGCTTGCAAACCATATCCTCAGCCCTGACAGAAGCCTCAAACCTAGCCTCCTCGCGATTTGCTGTATGTATAAGAAGTCTAATGGATGGATGAAGGTGAAGATTGCACAGTTGAATAGCTGACAGATTCCATCTATGAAGAGATAAACAATGGAAAATATTGGGAGAAGTCAAGTTTTCAGTCCACAGTTGTCGCACTTTTTGCCACTAGTTGTGTATATTTATGTAAGGATAGTTGTAGCTTTGTAAATTCCCAATATGCGATTCGGTCTCTGTATGCTTGTAGACTATGCTCTGTTAAGCTTGCTTCTTAAATTTATTGCCATACAAATCTCTTCTAACCTTCGTGTAAATCCATATCTCTTTTTCATAATATGTATAACCTGCGGTAGTGGAAGTCCCTCAATAAGATAAAGTTTAGATAATGTGTTGCAAACAGCCTTTTAGTCATATGGTAGTTATTATTATTATTATTGTAATTCATTACGCTGATGGAGCCCGAAGGTTATGAAGCGGTAACTACCATACATAAATGACACAAAGTGTCGGTCTGTGATAACCTTCTCCTAAATGATAGTTGCAACTTTATAGTGGACCCCTGGAATATGCACTAACAAATCATTTCCTTCACAAAAGAAATCCACCTCCCCGCCTAATGCCTAACAAAGCAAAGGAAATACATGTAAAGAAACCTAGTCAGCCCTGTTCCTCCTTTCAGTTGCTTCCTGGTATGCGTTAAGGTATGTTGGGCATTAATTGAAGTCAGCCTAGTGTGGGTCTCCATAGTTGCTGCACTTGAGGGTGGTATGAAGGCACTGTTTATGCTTGGTAGGGCAGTCAGGATGGCCACAGGTATGGAGGTATCCTGGATGCTTGCCAGCACAAATGTTGCAATGGGTATCGTTTGTGCAGTTGGAGGTGTGGTGTCCAAAGGCTAAACATTTATTGCATTGAGTGTCTGGTCCAAAGGTGAGGTACTTCTGAAATTTGAACATTCTGCCGAAGATGGACAGGCCAGTGGTGATTGCCTTGGTTGCTGCATCTTTGCCCGAAATTGTAAGAACCATGGTGGATGCTGATTTCTTACAACGTTGGGTCTCTGTGGTGAGCCATCTGGGAGGGCATGGAAGGTGGATACCAGGGTTGAAGTCTTGGACTTCAGACTGGACAGTGTTGAAGGAACTGGTAGTGGGAATGCCATGGACGATAACCTTGTACCAGATTTCATCCTTCCTAAGGCCAGTTGCTGCAGGTATGGTTGCTCAGATGGCTTTCTCAATGGCAGGGCTGTGGGATTTGAGGACAGAGAGGGCGGGGGTGTTGTCTTTAGTGATAAGCTTGATGTTGTGGTTTGTGGTAAACTCTATGGTGGCAATAAGAGGTTTCTTAATTGCAGAGTTGATGGCATTGCGAATGGTGAGGTTGTTGGTATTGTCTAGGAGTGCTTTGCCATTTCTCTCAATGACAATGGTACAGTCAAATTTGGTTAAAAGAGAAGGTGTTGCCTTCTTGCCTGGTGGAGTGGTAGTTGAGGGGGCGGCAGGTGCTCTGGCAGCCTTCTGGGCCCATGTGAGGGTAGGGAGTAGTGCAATAGGTCTGGATGGAGGGGTAGTTGTGGTGGCGGCAGCAGGCTGTTGGCTCTATTGTTGTTGTAGCTGGGCTGTAAGGGTGGTATTCTGATCTTTGAGGTCCTGAGTGTCCTTGATGTGAGGTTCTTGAACAACTTTCAAGTGGTTCTCAAGTGCATCAAAGGTGGTAACAAGGTATTGGTAGCAATCAGCCAAAGATTTCTTCTGATTGATGAGGGCGTTGGTTTCTTCTTGGAGGGATTCAAGGGTGGTATGCTCGCCATCATGAGCAGAGACAGAGGCTTGTGTGGTAACAGTCTTGACAGCAGAAGGGGAGTCTTGTTCCATCCTCTTGCCCACAGGGGAGTTGGGGGCTTCAGAGCAGTGGGGTTGGAATAGGGCAGCAAGAGGGTTTCTTCTGCCCCTTCCTCTTCCCCTTTATCTATCAGACATCAGAGGGTAGGTAGGATGGACTCAGTTGATAGAGGTGATAAAATAACAAATAATAGGGGATGATTTGTTGATAAAAAGTCTTTGAAGTGATTTAAGTGAGAGGCAAATAGAGAGTGCGGAGCTTGGAGTTCTGGTACTTTAACAACTAATAGATGATGAAAGACTCCATTGCCATTACAGCTACAGTGAAAGAAAAAACCACATGGGATGCGATGAGGCTTGGTGAGGTGGACTTGGAACCTGTTGAGGATATGAGGATTCTCGGTTATCGGCTGGATCGATGCTTGAGCTGGTCCTGCCACGTTGACTACTGGCTCAAGCGGGGCCTGCAAGTGAGGAATCGGATATCGGCGGTTACACGCCGATTTGGTGACTCCGGTGGTGCTGGCGCTTGGGAAGCTTTTAGGCTGATACAAGGGGCCTACCTGCCTACAGTTTACTATAGTTTGGAGTTTGTCGGTGACCATAAGGACCTTGTAGTGGATACAGCTACATGTCAATGATACATTCCGGCATGTATTTCGGCTTCCTAGTCGACTGGCGATCAACATACTATTAGCTGAGTTTGGTGTACCGCCTGTGCACTTGCAAGCCCGGTATCTACAACGTCGATGTTACTCACGGTTTCTTTCCTATCGGTACAGCGGCAACATGCCATGGTTTGGCTCGGTCCGGAATGATTGGATTGAGTCTCGGATCACTGGTGAGGTGGTGGATTCAGATGTGGTCATCAAGGATATCCCTACGTGTTTGATTGTTCGGGATAAAGAGCTTGCTCTAACCCATCACGGTGTTTTATGGGACCAGTACCTGGATACTGATCGTTATGTGTTTTATACTGACGGTTCAAGCTCCGGGGGCAGATCGGGTGCTGGATATGTTTGTTATGAGCGGGGTCTGAGGGTTGATCCGGTTTCCATTGGTTTGCCTGGTGATTGGTGTGCATTGGAGTGTGAGATATATGCTCTATTGCCGGCCCTGTACTCGGTTAATGACCTTTCGGAGATCACGGTTTTTATGGACTGCCTCCTGGTTATTGAGATGGTCGGCAAGCTTGGGGATGTGAGGAGGAATGCTGCGTTGGCCAATTTGTTTGTACCCGTACTTAACAGGATTGGTCCGGTTACGTTGGTTTGGATTCCTGGGCACCGTGGTGTTGGTGGGAATGTTGTTGCTGACAGAGCGGCCAAGGATGGTTGTTTTAAGGCGATTGATGGTGTAGCTGGTGAAGGGGTAGCCATGAACGTGAGGAATGATGCCATTGCCAGGGAGTTGAGGAAGGCTGAATGGTTGGCCTGGCATGCCCAGCAGGGCCACGACTACTACCGGCGATTGCCTGCTAGACAGCGACACTTGCGGGCCTTTTGCGATGGGACGTGTACATCTTGGTACGGCTGAGGAGTGGTGCTGGTTCTAGAGTTGGTCATGAGTTTTGTGATCTCTCACAGGATAGGTTTCATATCTCCCGGTGCCAACTGTTCCAGGATGGGAGGCCCGCGTCCGATTCCCTTTTTGACGACAAGGTGGTTCATATATGGCGGGATTGGTGGGAGCGTCATGATCATCTTGGCATGCATGTTGTGCGCTATAAGTCTAGTATTGATGGTGTTACGGTGGTTGGGGGTAACCCGTTCGACGACTGCATTAGGGTATCGCTTGGCGGGGGTCCTACAATTCCTGCTCGGTTTATCAAGCCCGCGGTTCAATGCGATTCCTGTGGGAAGACTTCGATGGGTGTTTATAGGTGTCGACCTAATAGTCCGCGGAGAGGCCGTTTTGATTTTGTGCCTTTGGGATTCCACGGTAGTTGCTATGTGTGTGGGGTGGTCATGAGCAAGGCTAAGGGGGAGGCTGCTTTTAGAGCTGGTATTGGGAGGCATTTAGATGGGAGTGAGAGGTGTTTGAGGGTGTGGCGGGGTCATGAGTTGTTGAAGGTGTTTGGGAGATTTGCTGATATGAGCAGTTTGGATGCCAGGATGACAGTGTTATTTCATATACCTGATGGTACTTTGAGGTGTGTTTGTGGTAAATTGTTTATATGGTGGTGCGTTGAGCCGACATGTTGAAGAGGATGAGGGTTGTTTGTTGGTTTGGAGAACCCATTATTTACGGGATATGGAGGTGTTGGAAGGTGAGATTTTACGGGAACGGATTAATTTGGACCCTGCCTCTGATTGAGTTTCGCGAGCCAGGAAGACGCATTAATCCAGGAAGGTACTGCTGACCTTGAGCGCCCGTAAGCCTGGGTGGTTGTGTTTTTATTGTTGTTGTTGTTTTTGTTTTTGTTTGGTTGTTGTTTTATTTGTTAGGATGGTGAGGGCTGTCGGGTGTTTGACATGCCGTAACTCAATGCCGATTAGGCGCGGGTTTAGTATTAGCTATAGTTGATAGGAATACAATATAGAGTAGAAAAAACCACACTAAAATTTTCGCCGAGCTTTTACCTAATTGTTCAACAACCAATTCTCACCACTTCATTCCCCACTGTAAAGACTTTGCATCAACCAATCATTACCATATATGGTTACCTTATCATCTTTATCACCAGAGTTCTTCCAGCCTACCCTCTGATGTCCAATAGACAAAAGGGGCAATGGGAGAGGGGGTGGAAACTCCCTTGCCCTCCCATTTAACCCCTGCCACTATAAAGCCCCCACCTCTCCTAAGGATACAAGTATTGAATAAGATTCCCCTTCTCCCGTCCAAACAGTTGTCTCCCACACCTCTAATTCTCGCCATGATGGCGAACCTACCACCCTTGAGTCTCTCCAAGATGAAACCACTGCCCTCATCAATCAGAACAGATCCAAGTCTGATTGTTACAGTCACTAGACAAAAGTCTTGGTGATCACTTAGTCAGCAAACAAAGTCAGAATTGTCTAACACCCCCCGACCAGGCTATTGTACAACCAGAGGAATTAAACATGGCATGAAATATTATTTTGGTAGTAAAGAAGTAAGAGCACACATTCCGTACTATGTATCATACGGTAGGTGATTTTCCAATAAGGCCGGGGCGGAGGGGGGTGTTGGACAATTCTCGCTTAGTTTCCTGACTAAGCGATCACCAAGACCTTTTTTCTAGTGACTATACCAATACCTCTTGACAACCTTTGAGGCCCTTGAGAAACACTTGAAAGTTGTTCAAGAACATCACATCCAGGATACCCAGGACCTAAAAGATCAGATTACCTCCCTTACAACTCAACTACAACAGCAACATAGTAAAGACAATGATCTAGCCACCCCCACTACCTCCCCATCCAGACCAATTGCACCACTCTCTACCCTTACCTGGGCCCAGAAAGCGGCCAGAGCACCTGCTGCCCCTACTACTACACCTCCAACAAACAAGAAGGCAATCCCATCTTTTTTGACCACACGGGACCGTACCATTCCTATTGAGAGAAATGGCACAGCACTCCCTGACAACACCAACAACCTGACCATCACAAACACTATCAACTCTGCAATCAAGAAGCCTCTGATTGCTACTATAGAGTTCACTACCAACCATAACATGAAACCTATCACCAAAGACAATACTCATGCACTCACTGGCCTCAAATCTCACTACGATGGCATTGAGGAAGCCATCAGAGCCACCATACCTGCAGCAACCGGTCTTAGGAAGGATGAAATCTGGCACAAGGTTATCATCCACAGCATTCCTACCTCCAGTTCCTTTAGCACTGTCCCGTCTGAAGTGCAAGACTTCAACCTTGGCATCCACCTCTGCCGCCCTCCTAGCTGGCTTACCACAGAAGCCCTGTGTTCCAAGAAATCAGCATCCACCATGGTTCTTAGAATTGTGGACAAAGATGCAGCAAGCAGAGCCATTACCTGTTGCCTTTCGCTCTTCAGCAGAATGTTCAAAGTTCCGAAAAATCTTACCTTTGGAGCAGATACCCAATACACCAACTCTTTAACCTTTGGACACAACTCCTCCAAGTGTGCAAACGACCCCCACTGCAATTTATATGCTTGGGAACACCCAGCCTACCTCCATACCTGTGGCCAATCTGACTGCCCTACCCAGGGCACACAGTGCTTTCACACCACTCTCAAATGCAGCAACTGCGGAGATTCACACCAGGCAGACTCTGAAGTATACCCCACCTACCTTAACACATACCAGGAAGCAACTGTGAGTAGGAACAGGGCCTACTAGGTTTACATATGTATTTCCTTTTATCGGTTAGGCATTTGGCGGAGTGGAGTATTTCCTTGCTTAAAGGGGTTGTTAGTGCTTATGCCAGGGGACCAATGACAAGTGGACACTATCTTGTAGTAGGAGGGGGATCATGGACTGGACACACTGTTGTCCCAAATATATGGTAGTTACCCCTTCATCGCCTTTGGGCTCCATCAGTGTAATGATATAAAATCATAATCAAAATAATAATCAGGCTGTGGCAATTGTATGTAGGCTTGCAAGGTAGGCCAATTCGTAAAGGGGATGGTGAAAAGCAGGAAGCTAGTAGTATGAGATCGGGTGCACTATCAAAGTCCGGAATGGACTGTAGGATATCCAGCACAAGGGATGTGAATCCAGCTGATATTCAAAGCCAGGAGATCATTGCAGGATGTCTTGAGCAAGGCATGGGCTATGGAGAACAATGGATGCAGGAGGGTGAAGAGGGAAAGAGTAGGTGGACACACACCGGATATGGGATGATGAACAATGTGATCAGGGGGCAGAAAGTGTAAGGGTAAAGAGTCAGGGAAGGTCCGGCAGACCAAGAAGAATATGCAAGGTGATCGGAAGGTAGTTAGCCAAACCGCCTGCGTGTGGGAGAGGTGGGGAAGGGAGCAGGCTGATGGGAAGCCAGGGTATGCAGTGTGCAGGAAGCACTGTATCATATGAAGAATGCTGTTAAGATAGTGTAAAAGGACAGGCTAGAAGGAAGGGGTTTTGAGATCACTGGGCTTCAGGAAAGGGGTATGATTCAACAGGATATATTCGAAGATATGGGGCAATGAGCTATTCAGTTATGGGTAGGGTTGCTGTGTAAACTGCGTTGGGCTATGTCTGGTTTGTTGGGACATATGCTTTTCCCTCCACTGCATGCAGGCAAAATGAGCCATGGCGTCAGCACCGAGAAATGGAGTTTACATTGTATGAGCCTGCAGTGTCCGAAGCATAGGGTGTGCAGGAGGCAGCAGGATGCAGTTTGTTCCCTTTGCAGCTGTTTACTTCACAATCAAAATGTTTCCCCCCTCCTGCCAGAAATTCCTGCAAGTCCTGCATTGCTGTTTATGTTCATGAGTGGCTACTAACTGTTATTATTATTATTATTATTATAGGTCATGACGGTTATGGAGCCCAAAGGCTATAAATCAGTAACTACTATACATCTGGGACACCTATGTGTCCAGTCCCTGATCCGCCTCCAACTACATGATAGTGTCCACTTTTTGTTGGCCCCCTGGCACAAGCACTACCAACCCCTTTAACCAAGGAAATCCTCCACTTTGCCAAACACCTAACCAGTAGAAGGAAATACCTGTATAAAACCTAGTCAGCCATGTTCCTCCTCTCAGTTCCTTCTTGGTGTGGGCTAAAGTAGGTGGGTCATTCTTTGAACTATAACTGGTGTGAATCCCTGCAGTTGCTGTATTTGAGGGTGGTGTGGAGGCACTGCTTGCGCTTGGTAGGGCAGTCAGAATGACCGCAGGTATGGAGGTAGGCTCGATGTTCTCCAGTACATAGGTTACAGTGAGTGTCGTTTGTGCACTTGTAGGTGTGGTGTCCAAAGGGTAAACATTTATTGCATTGAGTCTCTGGTCCAAAGGTAAGATATTTCTGAAGTTTCAACTTTCTGCCGCCGAAGGACAGGCCAGAGGTGAGGGCCTTAGTTGCTGCATCTTTGCCCGCAATTGTAAGTACCATGGTGGATGCTGATTTCTTAGAGCACTAGGCTTCTGTTGTGAGCCATCTAGCAGGGCAGGGGAGGTGTATGCCAGGGTTGAAGTCTTTGACTTCAGATTAGACTGTGTAGAAGGAACTGGAAGTATGGATGCCATGGATGATAACCTTGTGCCAGATTTCATCCTTCGTAAGACCAGTTCCTGCAAGGATGGTGGCTCTGAGGCTTCCTCAATGGCACGGCAGTGGGCTTTGAGGACAGAGAGGGCAGGAGTATTGTCTTTGGTGATAAGCTTGACGTGGTGGTTGGTGGTGAAGTCCATGGTGGCAATAAGAGGCTTCTTAATTGCAGAGTTGATACCATTGCCTATAGTAAGGTTATTGGTATTGTCTGGGAGTGCTGTGCCATTTCTCTCAATGACAATAGTGCTGTCACGTTTGGTCAAAACAGAAGTAGGAGGCTTCTCTTTTTGAGAGGAAGTAGGGAAAGTGGCAGAGGGTGCTCTGGCAGCTGTCTGAGCCCAGGTAACAGTAGGGAGAGGTAGGATAGGCCTTTATGGTGTGCGGGTGGTGGTGCTTTTAGGTGATTGAGTATCCTTGATGTGACGTTCTTGAACAACTTTCATGTGGCTTTCAAGGGCCTTAAACATGTTCAACAGGGATTCGTAATAATCCGTCAATGACTTGTGCTGATTGATTATGCCGTTCACTTCCTCCTCTAGGGATTTAACAATCGTAAGCTCTCCATCCTGGGTAGAGACAGAGGCTTGTGTGGTAATAGTCTGGACATCAGAAGGGAAATCTTCTTCTATCTTGGTGTCATCAGGAGAGGTGGGGGCTGCAGAGCAGCGGGGGTTGAATGGGTGGGCAAGCGGGTTTCCACACCCCCTCCCTCTTCCTCTTTGTTTATTAGACATCAGAAGGTTGGCTGGAACAACTGTATTGATAGAGGTGATAAAATAACAAATAGGTGGGGATGATTTGTTGATAAACGGTCTTTAAAGTGGATAATCAAGTGGTAAGAATTGGTTGTTAACCAATGGGGTAAAAGCTCAGAGAAAAATTTGGTTTGGTTTTTTCTTTCACTCTGGTTGTAACGGCAACGGAGTCTGGATGATGGGATGGAAGATATGCAGCACAATTCAGATGAGGATACCATTACCCAACCACCAGCTCCTGGATGCCTATTAAGTCAAGATCCTATTACAGGTACTTGAAGACCACTCGGAAATGTTGATTACTATTGAGAGCTTTATCAGACATTGACTGATGACCCCTGGAGCTCTTGCTCATCACAAGCCAACTTCGTTTTGGCAGGGTAGTTCGTCCGCAATAAGGTAGCCAAGTTGCAGATGAGGTGTACTTTGGAGAAGGTTTGGGCTCCACAGATTCCTGATCGTTCTGGTCTACATAAACTATGCAACCACATCCTGACGTACTAGACCGCTCCATGATTACCTAATGTGGACCCAAGCTGAGATTAACATTGGTGGACTTGCAACAACATTCTATTATGGGAATGTTATTGACTTTGTCCTTTACCTTATCTGCCATGTCATCTATAGATCCGATATGGTCTACGCACTTATTTGGGAATACAATTCATGTGAAGAGTAATTATTCTCAGAGATGCATACAGTGGAGTAGTAGTTGGAGATACAGATATGGAATATGCCCTGACAAGCTACAAGAGGTTAGTGTTTCAAGTGCTAACCTCTTGTTCTGTTCCATGCTAGAGTACTGGGCCCACCAGTTCAACTGTAGTACCCAATATCAGATTATCTGATTTGACTCACCTGAACAATTTTTGGCAAGATAAGAAAGCCTGGCCAGTTGTAACGACCCTACGATAGGTAGCTACAATCACTATCACCTTAGCCCAAATGGTATGCCAAGTGGTAACCAGAGGTGGTATAGTTTTGTATACTTTATACAAATAGCTGGTAAACCTAGGATACGGCCTAGGGAATTGTTGAGTAGCCTTGAGGTACTCTACTAGGCAGGGTAACCTTTTGGGAGAACATCCGCAAAAGGTCAAGAGAATAATGGGAATGTTACACGGACCTCCGAGACGACTTCTGTGGTCGACTGGAGGACTTCCTGAGCGGTTAAAGGCATAAGAGTGCAAAGTTACCCTACCTTAGGAATTTGGTCATTATGCCCATGGACCCCAGTTACCCTACTGAGGTGTCCAAGTTACCCTACCTTGACCAGCAAAGTCATCCTAGAACCTAGAGGGCGATTGCCTCGCATACTATAGGCTCTTAAATGTTCTTGGGCGTACAAGCATCTGCGCGGGGAGGCCCGATGCCTGTGTAATGGTGTCCCGAACATACTATTGAACTTGGGTGGGTTTGGCTAACACAGCCCTCTGGCCCCAGGGTTGGGACGGCGCGTCATAGGCAGACGGCTGTGTAGTTGCTCGTTTGCTAGTTAAAAGAGGTCATTGGAGCAGCTGCCATAGCACCGTATAAGTCGTCGCTGTCCGTCCGACTGAATGTCGTTCGCAGGATATATAAGGGGAGTATGGGTAACCGCCAAAATGGGGGCTACCCATATATTGTCTCTCGGGCATCTAGGAGTCTGTTCTAGCCTACGGGTTGTAGGGTAGTCTTCCTAGTGGCACTTAGGTAGTCTCAGAAGGCCAGGGTGCTTTCGAGACAAATACCTCAGTAACCAGCCCGGACCTTCTCCCCTTGATTTGTAGCATTACTATGGGATGTTATTGGACTCTAGAGGTATGAGTCTTATCACGGTAGAGTATGTCCCAAGAGGCTGGCTATGGGTAGCGCCCACTTAGCCAACCATCAGCTACATCTCACCGGGGGAGCTTGCATGTCAATTTATCAAATTGAATAGTTGCGTAGATTAAAAGATGGACTGCATAGCTTGTATAGACGAAACTGCCACTGGGCCAGTGAGTCCACCACCTAGGTATTGATTCTGGTTGTTGTAATAACAGTTAGCCACTGGTATGGCTTCGATAGGAAGAGTTTTTCACCTGCGGTTGTATTGGAGATGCATTGCAGAAACTCATATCCTATTGACGGAGTTAAGTGTACCCAAGTTGGTCCGACACTTCCGGCAGGATAAATCCTAATGGAGGGTAGACATCGGACAGACCCTGAGCAGGACAGGGTGCTTGCACAAAGGTCGGAAGTAGTGGTGAATGTCAAAGGCTTTAATCTGATATCTACTTAAGTTTAAGCGTTTGGCATTCTACTTCGACAACCAACTTTTCCTCGAGAGAACTAAATTGACTGAAGCTTCGAGCTTAACTATATTAAGTTTTACCGTTGATTCTTTTGAATTATTTACCTCATCTTTATCTTCTACTTTGAGTGTTTGGTGCGGTCGCAACCTTAGAGTTCACCTCTCTACAGGGTGCCCCGTTACACCAGTATATGTGACGATCAGCAATATCCTTTCATGACCTGGAACCTGCCTTGTGAAAATGGCTGTTCTGCTTCTACCATGGCTCCCTGTGCTACCAAAGCTCACTGGTTAATCAACGCATGTAGACCAAGCCTAGTGGCCAATCAAGGTGGATGCTCTTCAGGATGTCTATGATCTTGTCTTTGCATTGTTGCAACAGGGCCCAAGAAGGCACAGTAATGTACTGTGCAGATGGCAAAATATGCCTTTGTATTCTCATCCTCTTGGCCCAAATAGCAGATCATGCCGTGCATAGGACCTTGCATGGAATAGTTAGCAGCTCATGCCCAAGGTGTGAGGTTCCATGCAAAAAGCCTGGTGAGAATCCACAGAAGATTTCTGAGTCTGTAACTACACCTGTTACAGAGAGAAAGCCTTGGAGCACAACCTGGAAGAGGCCGCCCCATTGCCCAGTATTATCAGCAGGTAGGTGTGAAAATAGGCTTCTCCCAAGCACACCAGACCACTAAGGCTTTCAACTCATCGCTCCCAAGACAGGTCCAAAAACCCACCATACAGAACCCCCTATTCAGAAGCCTTAGTAGCGCCATAGGGAATCATCATATCTAGACATTCATTACTGTGTTAGATAGCTGAGAGGCCGTAGAATGCTGTCCCAAAAGGGCTTCACCATCGCTCACGTGACACCAGTGGAATCTGGCTTTAGAATCAGTGATCACTGGACTCTAACAAAATCCAGCACAAGACCGCTCCCTTCAGAAGACTTAGTAGCGCCATGGGGAATCATCATATCAGGACGACCTTTATGACGTTGAATAGCTGGAAAGGTATAGAACGACATCCTAAAAAGGCAAGGTGATCGCACACCAGACGCCGGCGGCATCTGGCTTTAAGGTTAATGCTCTACAGACCACTAGTAACAAACACCAGGAATCAGGCTTTCCTCCTGCAGAAGACTCTGTAGCTCCATCGAGAATGGTCATATCGCAACATCCCTTACAGCGTTGGATAGCTGGGAAGGCACAGACCAACATCCTAAAAGGATTCCGTAATCGCATCTCTGATGCCGGTGAAATCTGGCTTCAAAGTCAGTGCTTGCTAAACCCTCAAAAAACCTGGCATAAAGGTAACTCCATGAATAACAGTCAGGTCAGGATGGATCTTATACTGCTGTGTAGCCGGGGTGGAGCCTAGCATGATGCATGTATTCGTTTCAGAATCGATATAGTGGTTGTGGCAGAGTCTTCAGGCTATAGTCAGGAGTAGGGGTGTGAGAAGAGCAAAGTCCAAAGTCGAGCACATCGTGTCTAATGCTAAATGCCGAGAAACCACCACAAACTATACTGACTAAATACTACTAGAGCTATTACTCACTTGCAGACTGGAGAGGGCTAGCATTTTTGCCCTTAGAAAGATAAGGGGTGAATTCAGATGAGTAGTGGTGGTGTTATGAAGTGCATCCAGAAGCAGTGAAGGTATGGCAACCTGCCTCTGGACGCAATTTGCTGTCGTAATACACCTCCTGGTACTCTGGATTCAGTGGTCACAGAATCTAAGTGATGTGCGTCCAGATGCAAGGTAGGTGCATCTGACACGCAATATATTTTTGCTAATAGAGATCAGAATACCACCCTTACAGCCCAGCTACAACAACAATAGAGCCAACAGCCTGCTGCCGCCACCACAACTACCCCTCCATCCAGACCTATTGCACCACTCCCTACCCTCACATGGGCCCAGAAGGCTGCCAGAGCACCTGCCACCCCCTCCAATACCCCTCCACCAAGCAAGAAGGCAACCCCTTCTGTTTAAACCAAACGCGACCGTACCATTGTCATTGAGAGAAATGGCACAGCACTCCTAGACAATACCAACAACCTCACCATTCGCAATGCCATCAACTCTGCAATTAAGAAACCTCTTATTGCCACCATAGAGTTTACCACAAACCACAACATCAAGCTTATCACTAAAGACAACACCCCTGCCCTCGCTGTTCTCAAATCCCACCGCCCAGCCATTGAGGAAGCCATCAGAGCAACCATACCTGCAGCAACCGGCCTTAGGAAGGATGAAATCTGGCACAAGGTTATCATCCATGGCATTCCCACTACCAGTTCCTTCAACACTGTCCAGTCTGAAGTCCAAGACTTCAACCCTGGTATCCACGTTCCCTGCCCTCCCAGATGGCTCACCACAGAGACCCAACATGCTAAGAAATCAGCATCCACCCTGGTTCTTCCAATTTCGGGCAAAGATGCAGCAACCAAGGCAATCACCACTGGCCTGTCCATCTTCGGCAGAATGTTCAAATTTCAGAAGTACCTCACCTTTGGACCAGACACTCAATGCAATAAATGTTTAGCCTTTGGACACCACACCTCCAACTGCACAAACGATACCCATTGCAACATTTGTGCTGGCAAGCATCCAGGATACCTCCATACCTGTGGCCATTCTGACTGCCCTACCAAGGGTAAACAGTGCCTTCATACCACTCACAAGTGCAGCAACGATGGAGACCCACACTAGGCTGACTTCAAAGAATGCCCAACATACCTTAACGCATACCAGGAAGCAACTGAGAGGAGGAACAGGGCTGACTAGGTTTCTTTACATGTATTTCCTTTGCTTTGTTAGGCATTAGGCGGGGAGGTGGATTTCTTTCGTGAAGGGGATGATTTGTTAGTGCTTATGCCGGGGGGCCACTGCAAAGTGGCAACTATCATTTAGGAGAAGGTTATCACAGACCGACACTTTGTGTCATTTATGTATGGTAGTTACCGCTTCATAACCTTCGGGCTCCATAAGCGTAATGAATTATAATAATAATAATAATAATCCTGTTAGACAAAGAGCACCCTCCACCTACCCATTAATACTTTATTCAACAAATTCTGCCTCTCTGGAATTCACCACTCTCAGTTCAGATTCAGAAACTTCCTTTTCTACACCTCATAGGAGAATCACCAACTATTCCTTTGACCCTCAAAATCAAGGATATGTGAAGGTGAAGGTCGACTGGAGAACTCCACCTTCTCAACAAGCTAAGTTTCCTACCTAACTGATTAGAGTCTTAAATTCACTTAGTAACTTTCTGCCTGCAGGACAAGAACTTAAACAATACTAACCACACCTTCAGCCTCCCTGGTATATCAATTTTCCTACCCTCCACACCAGACTTCATATCTCTATCTGCTCTGAAGACAAATCCACTACAGCCAAACAACATGTCTCACTCTTTAATAGTATCAACAACACAGAAAACCTTATCCTATACACAGATGGTAGTGAATTGAAAAATGGAAGAGTTCAAGAAGGAGTGGTAATGATGTATGGGGGAAGGATTGTGGGCAGATTGACTGTTGGACTTGGGGTTGGAATGAAGGTTTATGATAGGGAATTAGCAGGTATTGCCAGAGTACTCACAGAAGCCAGCAGGACCAGCCTATCATTCAAGCACATCTAGATCTTTTCAGACAATCAAGCAGCAATCAGGAACTCCTCCAAGCTATCACCCCATCCTGGACAACAATTATCACTTCAAATTCAGCAGCTTACCAAGGACCTATTTGACTCTGATCTGGACTTACAGCTTCATCTATACTGGGTGCCTGGACATACTGGTATACAAGGGAATGATGAAGCTAACAAACTAGCAAAACAAGCAGCTGAGTATCCCCAACCCTCAGAGGACATTTATCTCTCACTCACAAAGCTCAAGACACAGATTAGACAGTCTGCCCTTCTAGCCTGGCACCATTACTGGACACAACTCCCAGATTCTAGAAAGGGCACACACTACAGGTCTATCTATTTCCACCTTCCCACCCTCCACCCTGAACCACACTTCTTCAAACTCAACAGACTTCAACTTGCAACTGTCACCCAACTCAGACTTGGGCATGGCTACTTCAATTCCTATCTTTCTAGATTGGATGAGAATGTCAGTGACAGTTGCAGTTGTGAGAAGAGAACACCAGCACCAGAGACACTTGAACACCTTCTACTCTACTGCAGCAAGTTTCATCTCCACAGACACATTCTCGAACCAGTTGTTCAACAATTCCACCTTCCAGATATGCTTGGATCCAGGGCAGGCCTGCTGGGTGTAGGGGAGTTTGTTAGAAATAGTTGGGCAGGTACTAGAAGAGGACACTTGGGGGAGAGGCCAGAGTGTTCGGGCTCTGGCAATGGCAGGAGAGGGGAGGAGGATAGGAGAGATTGGGAAGAGGAGGAAGTTAGAGTTGGAGATAGGTTGGAGGAAATGGAAAGGGAGAGATGGTTGGAGTGGAGGATAGCAGATGGATTGGCAGAGGATTAGGGGAGAAGGAGTTGGCAGGTGGCCCACTGAACAGAAGATACAAGGATATAGGAGATGGAATCAGGGACCAGTAGTGAGAGCCACTACAATCATGTACTTTCTCAGTTTCATAGCCTTTGGCTCTATAAGCTTATTGATTTATAATAATAATAATAATGGGCGTAGCATCTGGTATCTGGTTGTCATGATAGCTGCTGATGGTAAGAATAACTTGGCTTAGCAAGTCCTGTTCTGCTTGAGTATAAGTTTTCTGAACATCTTGAATCTGATCAATAAGGTTATTAAGCAATTCTTCAAAAGGCAGCTGCCTTGGTCTTTGAGCAGAGGTAGGAGGGGGAGGAGTGGAAGAGTAGATGTTCTGCAATAGGGAAGTAATAGAGGAGTGGGATAAGACTTCTTCTAGTGGATTTTCTAAACCTGTGGATTGCAAGATCAGGTCTATGAGGTTGTCTAGTAGAAGGAGTAGTGGGGTCTGGAGGGGAAGAGGTAAACAAAGGACTATCATCATTGAGAGGGATATTGGTGGTAGACTCCACAGAGTATTGGGAGTGTGCAGGCATGTGGAGGAATAAGGTAGAGAGGTGTTCTGGTGGGGTATATGGTTATAAGATAAGAAGAGGTGATAAGAGTTGGCAGATCAACCAACAACAACAGGGGGGGGCAAATAAACAACTTGACAAAATCAAAATAAACAGGAGACAAAGGGGAAACAAATCACTGCAGAAGAGGTAAAAGGAGATGAACCTACGAGAAACTTTCACAGAATATCAAGAATGACTTGAAGACTCTCCTGTTAAAATTTTAGAGCTAGAGCTCTAGAACTCCAGGAGGAGTAATAGGAAGATCTGAATTCAAGGGTAAAATTAGGGGTAAAATTAAAGAAGTGTGCCAAGAATAGGGTAAAAGTGGAAATTTGTATCTGAAAATTTGTGAAAGTGATTAAACTAGTTTATTTAACAGGAATTTCTGTGTAGGAAAATGGAGGAGAATTGGTTGTTAAGATAATGTATGGGGTCGGTATTGGAGGTGGTTCTGAGGGCCCACTAGAGCACATCTGATACCTTTCCCTCTTGCTTTGTAGTATTACTATAGGTTGTCAGTAGACTCTAGAGGTATGAGTCTTATCACTGTAGAGTTTGTTCCCAGAGGCTAGCCATGGGGAGTTCCTATTTGGCCAATGATGGGTTACATCTCAGTGGGAGAGCTTGCATGTCCGAATATTGGATTGAGTACCCACACAGATTAAATGACAGAGAGCATACCTTGTATAGATGAAACTACCACTGGGACAGTGAGTGCACCACCTAGGTATTGACTCTGGTGGTTGTCATGACAGTTAGCCACTGGCATGACTTCGATAGCAAGAGTTTTTCCTCCTGCAATTGTATTGGAGATACATTACAAAAATTGATCGGTAATTTATGGGGATAATGCTCAGTACCAAGATGCAAATCACCATTGCAACTGCTGGAACACCAAATGTATATTTTATTATCTACACAACTAGTAGTCATTCCATATGGAAAATTTGTTAAAAACTGCTTTTAAATATGGAGAATCAGAATCTGGAGGTTACATTTAATAATAATAAATAATGCTTCTTGTATACTCACTTAATTCCAAACTGGTTGAAATAGTATCTTGTTTACAATAGTATCATAGTAAAGAAATTTGACACCAACTACAAATCTTATAGTTTGAGCAAATAATATAATCTCATAGGTCTTGTATTTAATGTATGAACTACTTTGGTATTTGTTTGTAACTATTTTGGAAGGTAGTGTGGCTCTAAAAACTAGTAGAGCTGAATATAGATCTTGTAAACAGTATACAATAATATCTGCTGATGGGGTTTATGTCCTGTTCCAATACTTTCTCATATACTTCAATTATCTGATTCAAAATGCTTTCTCAACTTTCAAGGCAGTTGGTGAAGTCTTGCAAACTTTATTCCCTAGTTATTGGAAAGAGAAATACTACCCTCTAAAGTCAAAGATGTACGGTACACATACAGGATAAGGCTAAAAGCTGTATTATATAGTATATTCATATAGCTAAAGCTATAGAATAGGTTTTAGTTAGTTTGGAGATTGGGATTTAGAGATTTCACACCTGAACAGTAAAAATACTGGATTTTACTTGTAATATTCTGCAGTATTAGTGTTGTGGTGCAAAATCTTAGTATCCCAAGGCCCAAACTGACTAAATCTTATTTCATAGCTTTAACTATATGAGTAGACTATATAACTTAGCTTTTGCCCTTATCCTTTATATGTACCCTGCATGGTTGCTGCTAGAGAGTCGTATTTCTCTTTCTAATAGCACATGAGTAAAGTTTGCAATACTTGATCAACTACATGGAAGGTTTAGCAAGTATCTTGAATCACATAAATAAAGTATATCAGAAAGTATTGGAATAGTAAGTAAGCCCTATGAGCAGATATCATTTTGTCCAGTTTATAAGGTACATATTCAGCTCTACTAGTTTTTAGAGCCACACTACTTTCCAAAATCACTCTAAGCAAATACCAAAGCATTTCATACATTAAATACAAGACCTATGAGATCATATTATTTACTCAAACTACAAGATTTGTAGTTGGTGTTAAATTTGTTTACTACTATTGTAAACAGGATACTATTTCAACCAGTTTGGAATCAAGTGAGTATACAAGAAGCATAATTTATTATTATTAAATGTAACTTCCAGATTCTGATTTCCCATATTTAAAAGTACTTTTTAACATAGTTTCAATATGGTATCACTACTGGTTGTGTAGATAATAAAATATACATTTGGTGTTCCAGTGGTTGTATCAGCAAAAAAAACATTTGCTCCGGAAGTATAAAGAGTGCGTCCAGATGGGGTACGTCTGCCCCCTGCGCTCTGTAGGTTCTCATAGTCTGTAGTGTCTGCCACCATCGACCTGTATGTCCTGATCGTCAGAGCATTCTGTTTTCCATTTTCCTGTGTCCAGTGTCTCCCAACACCCTTATTTCCATCCTCAGCGCCCGACGCATTTCTCCCAGTCTTATTCCGCCACAATTCTACCTGATGCCTTAACCTTCCCTGCTTCTCCCCTGGCGGACTCCGACGTACTCATACCCTATCTCTAGCACCACTTGGTCCTACCATCTCTGGCGGCCTGAATCTGTCCCGCGATACCCTATAATTCTTCTTTCATCATCAGCGTGTCACAAATCGTGACTAAGCAAGCCAGATTTCACATGACTAATAGTTATTAGTCATAAGGTATGTTGATGTTTTACGCTATGCAGTCAGTTGACTCAAAATTCTGACATGACTCGCAGTTGTGTGTCATCGATATGTTATGATTGGTTGATCTTTCTATGACTCACATTATGAGTCATGAGTTTCACTCAGGTGATGCGCTTTGCGCACCTGATATGTTTTATGTTTGATGATTGGTTTATGGCATGTTGCGCAGTGACTCATAGGAGGCATCTGATGCATTTCGGGTATGACTCGTTATCAGTCATAGGACCGCGTGACTCAAGTTATGAGTCACCGGGGTTAGGGATGTTGGCGTGAAGAGTCTATATAAGTAGGAGAATCGGTCAGAGTAGTTAGCACGAACCATCTCCCCTACACCTCCGGCGATTGAAATCTCAACACCAGGGAAATCGTGGGATCCACCACCACGCCCTCTCCTCCCCCTTGATGGCTTCTGCCTAGGGGAGCGATGCTACAACGCCTCCACTCCCTTAGGGGTCTACCCCCTCCTCCACGGGGTTGTTCCTGTTCATCGTTGACTCCCGCTCATGAAGCTCAGTTCTCCCCTTTACCCCGCACTTCCTTTGCACCTCGCTTAGGTTTTGCCCAGTCGGCATTCTGTCCTCTTCGCTCATGGTCGGCGCTGAGCTTTCCAAGCCCTTTGCGAAGTGCCTTTCCGTGTCGATTGTGTGGTCCTGTCGGGGAACACTTCGGTTAGTAACTTCAGCACCTCGTCTTTCGTTTCGCATTCGGAAAAGCATCGGCCGCGGTTACTCTAGTCGGTCGTCTCAAGTGTTCAGACTCTCCTTCCTCCCCACATCCCCCTCCCTTCACCCTCCTGGTCTTCATCCCGTTGCTCGGTTACAGCTACAGACACCCCCCCCCCTTCCCACCCCCTCAGCTGGCACCTTACTGCTCCCTTCCTGCAGTCGATCTTCGGTCGCTATACAAAAACCCACCTCGGTTACGCCCATCCTTCTGGCGGTCACTAAGGCCGCTTTGGCACACCCTCTGGCGACCCCTCACCAGAGTCGCCTCCATACACCATTTTATCCTGTCATCGGGCAACGCTTCGTCCCCCGGCACCAGTACGGTGTGCAGGTCCATACTCTCACTTCCTCACTCAGGCTGATCCACGTCACTTATCAGACGTAAATTTCCTTTGTCCGGGGTTCAATCAGTCCTTATGTTTTTATACTTTCTGTAGTAGATGTCACTAAGGGTTCCCCTCTCCTTCCTGCTTGCTTCTTTCCTTTGTACTTTCTTCGGGTGTACGAGTATGTTCGTAGGATTTTGTTGGGCGATAGGCGAGATGTGCGGTTGGTTTCATACCAGAGGGACTTGGGGGTTTGGATATTTCCTGGGGTGAGGAGGATACGGTTTTTGTTGGCCATAGTGTTAAAGCTGAATGCAGTCTGTGTACCATCTTTTTTTTTTTTTTTTTTTTTTTTTTTTAATAATGTGATTATTGATTTAGGTACAAAATCCTGCATGCAGCTCGCGCTATGGCATATAAATAACCTTAATTCCAAAAACTAACAAAGGAAAAAACAAAATTCAAACAACGCGTGCAAAACTCTCCAAGCGAGATGATCAGAACCCTGCCGCATCGCCAACGATGACTAACAAAACAAAAGTAAAGTCAAATCCTCCTTATACAAATAAGAAAAAAACTCACAAGTAATAAAAAACCTCCCCGCCCTACCTGCCCACTGCCGCAGTCAACTAAAAGCAAAGGAAACTCATATACTGTCTAGAAAATACCCTGAGGAGAAACTCGAGCAGGGGAGTTTTTGAAGTAGCAACACCTAGAAGGCCGGAGCCGAGCTAGGGAGTTATTGTGTTAAGCACTATCTGAGCCCGAACCCGGCTCAGGAGTAGCTGTATTGGCTCGAAGGCGCAGCACGGTTGGAGGAAAACCCGTGCGAGTAGCGTAGAGATACTCAGCCAACCACCTGAGGAGTGGAACCGAGAGCCAAAGGGGACGGTCAGGGCGAATGTCGTGCACACCTGAGAGATGGGTGAGGCGAGGGTGGGCCTTAGCGGGGCAGTCGAGAATCGCGTGATGGAAGGACTCATCGCCTTCCTCACAGAACGGGCAGAGTGTGCTGGAGTCCCTGCTCCTCCAGGATACAAGCGCGGCAAGGTAGCTGGCACCCGAACGCATCTGGTAAATGCGGCCACATATAAATCGAGGAAGGCCAGTAAAGGCATGGGGAGTGAGGCAGGCACCATAAGGATACAAGAGGGGCACTGGCGGACTCAAGTCTAGCCAGTCAGCGAGGAGTGAGTGTAACAGAGGAGCTCTGAGGGCTTGGTAGGTGACCGAAGGTATCCTCGACAGCGGGAGCGCTACGAGATCGGTTGAGGCGAGTGGGAGGATAGGGATTTCCTCAATGAGGTCTGAAACCTCGTGACATAGGGAGTCTAGTGGAAGGTGCTTGGCTGAGTTAACCGCTGGGCCAAGCCATGAAGTAAGATGGACGGCTTTGGGGGAGCCTCGAAGGAGAAAGCGATGATCGTCCGCAGAACGGCCCTGGTCCCAGGTGGGCACAGATTCGGGTATTCGGGCGGTGGCAGGGTTGAATTCCGAAGGGGCGCAGACCAAGCGGATGGCAGCTGACCGACGGCGGTGTTTGCAGATAGAGGAGATGGGTGGTAGTGAGGCCTCACGGTACAAAGCGCCGAGGGCGGTCGTGTAAAAGCAATTAGTTGTCCATCGGAGCACCACATGCCAGAACGAGTTGAGTTTTTTAAGAGTGGCTGTGTCCGGAACAAACAGGTCGCAGCCGTAGGTGAGGATAGGAAGAATGGCGCCGAAGACTAGCTTTCTGTTGCACCAGGAGGAGAGGCCTTTGCCAGCTGCACTGAGCTGCCGGATTGTAGCGAAAGAGGCTTTGGCTAGTGCCAGCCGTCTCAGGAAATGAACGGAGGAGTGTAGAGTAGGTGTGAGCCAATAGCCAAGCCACCTTACGACTTGGGAGGGTGGAAAAAGCATGTCGTTGATCACTATGGGGGCGAAGGAAACATCCGAGCGGTCCTTCGGGGTTCTCCAGTGAATGAGTTCAGTTTTGG
>Ga0307509_10000759_pt1 | contig 55099 bp, 56 predicted proteins | sample 10_EM_MG_FD_202245 | JGI IMG/M metagenome (GOLD analysis project Ga0307509, IMG submission 202245) | Populus trichocarpa ectomycorrhiza microbial communities from riparian zone in the Pacific Northwest, United States - 10_EM | ecosystem: Host-associated > Plants > Roots > Unclassified | place...
CTTTTGTTATGTTTTGTTTTGGGTTTTTATTTGCCATGGGATTTTTCCCGAATGCAGTGGTTGGACCCTGGGGAATGCTAGTCATGTACCTAAAATCATACCAAGGATTTAACAAAAAAAAAAAAAATTCTAATTGCAGGTACTAGATTCAGTATTATGAGTTCAACCTGAGGGGAGGGTGTTGCTTAGTCATCTTCAGTAGCTGTCCTTGGTGTCATTGGTAGCACCTCTAGTCACTATCTCCTAAATCCTCTTCTCTCAACACTCTAGACGCAAAAGCAATCTCTTTCACCTTCCTGTAAAACATAAAATAAAATAAATCTACATATACCCCTTTTTACCATGACTCTTATCTCACTTTTCCTTCTCAGCTGTCCTCATCTTCGTTGAAGCGATCTCACGCACTTCACAACAACCTCTGTTCATTATCTCCGCTGTCTCGGTTGTATAATCACATGGCTACCCGCCTCACGAGCACCCTATCTCCTCTGCTGCCCATCTCATTCACTCGTGTTATTCACTCGTGCTACCCCACTTCTAAGAGTAACCTACTCACTTAGGATCCCCATATCAGGCTTCCCTGGGTAGGTGCTTCGCCACCCAATAGAGGTTGTCACTAATTAAAAGAGCAGATAAAACCTGAAGATTCATTCCCGAGGACAAGATACAACCACAAACCATTCCCGCAGATTCCTACCCGAGATCATTAGCTATGAGACCTAGTCATTTTTCCAACGAGATAAAAGTTGAAGTCATAAGGCATCACTCATACCGTCCTCCACTATCCCCCTAGCCGTTCATCTACCCTAGCTGTCTCCCGGTAAAACAGTAATATCTCCTTTTTCCACAGCACTACAGAATCCTACAGCTGCTGACAGTGTTGATAAGCTCTACTTAGTTACAATATTTTTTTTCAAAATCACGGGACAGCCAGAGGGCCTCACCCACTGCTGAGGCTGATAGCGAAGCTCCTGACCCAACCTTGAGCTCACCCTGATCGATATTAGATGAGGAAAGGGGCTATAAAGGATCTAGTGAGCTCTAGCATCCCCACAGCCCCGCAGCCACATACAGGGCCTCCGCCCCTGGCGGCCCGGGCATGTGCCTCAAGCTGTAGAGCAAGGCCTTCTGTCCCTTGGGAAACGCTGCCGTCTAAGAGGTGACGTCAGGTCCATGTTGTCCTTTGTCGATCGGTAGCTCCCGGGTGGTACTCGCAGGCCCGCACCGGAGGGATCTGGCAGTCTCTGAAACTTGAGACGCCTGCAGTTCCCACTCTTCGGTCCCGGGCAGAAACACTGACGGGCGGTTGGGGGGACTGTCCCTCCCCCGCGTCCTTTCAGATGCAGCCATCTGTCCTGCACAGATCCGATGACTGACCGACTTTAGGGTTAGGTTCGCTGGTGATAGTGGGATCTCACACGCTCCACCCGGGCTATTAGACTCGCCCATATTCGCGCAAGGAATTACCCCCCCTCCTCTACATCGTTTCACCTACGGACAATCTTGTTATGAGGGCAACGATAGCCCCGGCTTTTGGTCATTGCTCCCCTCGACAGAAGAAAATTTCCCAAGGAGAACCAAAAAGTGGAAAGGCAAGATCCGGAAGAATGGATCGCGGAGCTCACCAAGAGGCTAGAAGAAGAGAAGGCACTGGTGGAGAGACTGGAGAATGAGAATGAGGTGTGGGAGAAGAGGTATAACGGCTTGTTAATGGATGATAAGAAGGGGAGTGAAGATTTGAAATGCGTAAAGAGGGAGAAGGAGAAGACCAACCGGGTGAAAGAATTTGAGGAGAAACTAAAGTCCACAATGAACGGGGCATTAATCCCAATTGTTAAGGCCGTTATCCTAAATGTCATATACAAGAGGGTTGTGGAACTCTCTCAGCAAGGTCACTCTAACGTTGAGCAGGACGGCCGAGCACAAAGAATACTGGAACCTCCGGGCCGATTCGGCGAATTTGGTTGAGCGAACGAAGCACAGGTGGTGGAATTGGCTGATGCTGTAAATTTTAGTTCCTTCCGCTTGCTCGAGATGTGGGAAATAGTTACAGTTAGTAGCACTAACCTTGTTAAATAGTGAGCTGGAGTAATAGATGCCCGCAATTCGGCAGCCCACGAAGTCACCGGTGACGACTTGCGGAAGATCCCACCATTTTGTAGTGATCCTCTTCGCCACATTTTGGACCCCCGATCATTCCGGTTGCTCTGGGGTATATCCGAGCTACTGGACAACAATCAGAGGCTGACGGATGTGAAGGTTTCTCACACATATATGTCTGGTCTGGTTTACGGACTGCTTACTCTACCCATAGGATGTGGAGAGGCGCAGAACGAGCAACACGGAGCCAATGGCGAATATTAAGGTCCAGACAACCACTAAGCTAGCCAAGATCCCGGACGAATTTGCCCTGATAGACGGCCGAATTCATTTTGTGCAGTATCATTTTGGTTCCGGTTTTCTTAGCTCCCCCGGGGTAAGTTATCATTTCATTCAAGTTTCTCTAGTTACTAAGATAGCCCCTCGTAGTTCCCCGGGTTGGTGTCCAAGGAGCTTTTAGAGGATTTTACCGCCGATATGGTTATGATACAACCGTTAGTTCTGTTAACTCTACGATATGTTGAGGTACTGTCAGGGCAGTTCACTGGTTAGTGAGAAGTTGCGTTGCGACCGGGCAAACATCCTGTATATTTGGATAGGGTTGAATTCGGTAGTCATGTACCATAGAAACCCTCAGAATTTAAGGAGGGAAGGGAGTTGCGAGAGATCATCATCATCCGTACCACCCTTCTCCCAACTATATACATAGTTGAATAAAGTTATTGAACCCCTTCTCCTCAACTTTGGATTGTTTGTCATCTTTGATTTTCATCCTTTTCATCCTTTGATTTTTATCTCGTTTGACTCCGGCTAGAGAATGGTGATAAGTGAACCGGATTGACAGGCCATTGGAAGTTCCTATTCCCTCCCAAAAAAACGCCCGGGGTCCGAGAAACATCCGACAGTACTTACTATACGGCTACCCACTTAGGTCATGTCTTTGAGCCTGTCTAAGTTTGGTATTAGGTCTATCATTGGTTGTGCGGGAGCGGGCTTGGCACCGGTGTCCCTCTTTAAGTATCCCTCCCTCTTTCACGACTAGTCATTAACGAACATCTCCCCTCACACATCACATATTATACCACACACTCAACAGGTTCCGCCCCTACTGTATAAGATTCATTGCATAGCATGATAGCATTTTACCGATATAACTAGCACAGGATCCCCGTGTGACATGGGGGACAGCGGGTGAGCGTTGTTTTTTGTGGGGAGAGTTCCCAAAGTCTATTCAAGTTTAAGTTTTAGGCAGGAGAGAGAAAAAAGATGAAAAGGGGTGTAAGGATTTGTTGCTATACATGTACTTTTTAGTACTGGGTGACCTGATCGGTCAGGTTATCCACAGTATCATAGTTATTCACAGTAAGATTATGAAAAATTTTATTCACCCAGATTACTATCTGATTGATGGAAATTGATGGAATGCTTGAGCACATGATGAAAGAGGATCCAAGGCCTCAATAAGCGTAGCAAAGATATAGGCTTACGGCAAAATCTTGTACACGGTAGGAGTAGTCCACCGTCTCCCCCGGACCTCTAACCTTAGTATCATACTTGGACAATAACTCGGAACAATTAGTGCCTTCCTCCCACATGGAAGCTTGAGCCTACTAAACGTGCCGAATGAGGTAATCTGTCACCAAACCTATCATGGGTCAATTCCCATTGACCATCTCGGAGTAGATTAACGGAGTTTTTACGGCACTGTACTCGAGTAGTATGGTTCCTTCCTAGGAATACAGTAGGTGCTTGAAACACCACAGAATACTAATTAGTTCCAGATTGACTTTCCTGCCGGCTGTTATGAGGAGGTGATCAACTTCTCGCCAGAAGAATCACGGGAAGCTAGGGGATACGGACTGACAGCCAACCAGAATGTCTCTATTCATCCGGGAAAGAGCACCAATGGGTATTATAGGTTACGTGTGCAACCATGCAAGACGGGTGCGATGACAACGAGGAGGAGCACAGGGGGACCAATCATCGCCCCCCTACGGTAGATACAGCACCGGCCCTCGAGTACGAGTACTGTACGGTACGGTAGTCGTACACCATCGAACCGAATACCACCAATGATTGCGTTGCGATATAACTCTCGCTAGAGAACCTGCTTCCCTCCCCTTCCCTCATCAGTCTTATCAGCTCTTTCACCACAGTCTTTTCGCTATGAGAGTTGTCACCATTGCTATCACCAGTGCTTTGCTTTGTGCTAGAACAGCTGCCGCACAGAGTGGTACCTCTGGAACCAGTACTGCTAGTCCTACCTCCTGGAGGAGTATTCCTACTCTCCCGAGCAATATCGACCAAGGGAGGAAATTGTTGGCAAATCTAGAAGACCCGAAAGCGAAGGATGCCCAAAAGCTTTGCCCCGGGTATACTGCTACCAACGTTCGGAACTCTCCGGGTGGGCTGAGTGCGCGTTTGAGGTTAGCCGGTGCAAATTGCGATGTCTATGGGACTGATATTGAGTTGGCTCCATCCTCTCTCACCCTAATTAAGCGATTGACGACTAATTATGCGCCCGTAGTCAACTCGACCTTCGAGTATTGTTCGGACCGAAATCTCGACTTAATGTTCGCATCCTACCAGCCGAGATAGCACCGGAACAAGAATCTTGGTACGACATTAAAGAGGATTACGTCACGAGGACAGTTAACGGGGTTCATTTCAATCCAACATCTTCGGAGCTTGATTTCCAATTCACCAGGTCACCATTCGAGTTCTCTGTTGTGAGGAAGAGCACAGGCGATGTTCTGTTCTCTACCAAAGGTAGCAAATTGGTCTTCGAAAATCAATTCCTTGAATTCCGCACCGAATTACCGGAGAAATACAATCTTTATGGGTTAGGCGAGGTCATGCACAGCATCAGACTCGGGAATAGGTATAATCGCACAATCTATGCAACAGATGTGAGGTATGTAATTCCAGGCCTCCAACCACTGGCACGGCTCCCCTCCCCTTACTCACCCTTTACGTCAGCGATCCACTTGACGAGAATCTTTATGGGTCTCATCCTTTTTACTACGAGCATCGCTACGCTACGCTGGAAGATGGCTCAAAGAAAGGATATGCTCACGGTGTATACCTCCGCAACCTGCACGGGCAAGATATTCTCCTACGCGAGAAATCCCTCACATGGCGCACCATTGGTGGAATGGTCGACTTGACATTCTACTCCGGGCCTACTCCTGCTGATGTTATTGCCGATTATGTGAAAACAGTGGGACTACCGGCGATGCAGCAGTATTGGACTTTTGGCTTCCATCAGTGCCGATGGGGTTACTCTAATGTGTCTGACCTCGAGGGCGTCATTGAGGCATATAGGGACTTTAATATTCCGCTGGAAGCAATATGGAGTGATATCGATTACATGGATCAGTGAGTTTCCTTGCCGCTTGGGGAATATATATTTGGTCCCAACAAGTGCAGATACCGTGACTGGACCAATGACCCGGTGACATACGACCTCAAGGCCTTCTCCGCCTTCCTCAACAAAATCCATGCCAATGGCCAACGCTTTGTGCCAATCTTCGACGCCGCAATCTACGTCCCAAATCCTAACAACGCCTCGGACGCTTACCCTTACTACGATGCCGGCCTCGCCGCAGACGCCTACCTCAAGAATCCCAACGGGAGTCTTTACATTGGCGCCGTCTGGCCCGGTTTCACCGTTTTCCCCGACTGGTCCGCACCTGGAACTCAAGCCTGGTGGACAGATTCCTTCCAAAAATGGCACAAGGAAGTAGAGTACGACGGCATCTGGCTTGACATGAACGAGGTAGCATCGTTTTGCGTTGGGAGTTGTGGTAACAGGAATGTCACCCAAAACCCCGTGCACCCACCATTTTCCCTCCCGGGAGAGCGAGGAAACCCAATCTTGGATTACCCCGAGGGCTTCAATAATACTAATGCTACAGAAGCTGCGAGTGCGACTGCTGCAATTAAAGCTAGACAGTCACTTAATGCAGCCGCTGAACCTTCGCCCGTGGTCACACCCTTTGTTTCCCAAGTTGCCCATGGGGTCGATGGAAGGGAGGTTAATTACCCGCCATACGCTATTGACCATGTCCAACATGGACATGATTTAGCGGTTCATGCAGTTTCACCAAATGCGACGCATTCGGATGGAAGTTTAGAATATGATATGCACAGTTTATGGGGTGGGTTGATTTTCAGGCAATGCAGGTCTGGCGCTTTTGCTGACTCCTTCATAGGTCATTTGGAATCAAAAGCTACCTATGAATCGTTGTTGAAGGTATTTCCAGGGAAGAGGCCGTTCATCATTAGTCGTTCTACTGCACCCGGAACTGGTGCTTGGGCTGGGCATTGGGGTAAGGCGCTCCCGGCTTGATCTTTTAAAATAACCCTTGTTAATTGGAAAATCGCAGGCGGAGATAATGCCAGCAAGTGGCTCTATATGGCCTTGTCAATTCCTCAGGCATTGAGCTTCTCCATGTTCGGTATTCCTATGTTCGGCGTCGACGCCAGTACCCACCACCCGCCTCCTCGAGATCATGCTGACTTCAATCTAGACCTGTGGCTTCCATGGAAACACCGATATGGAACTTTGCGCCCGTTGGATGCAACTCTCAGCATTCGTGACTTTCCCTCCTAATCCCACCTCCTTTCACAGCCTCGAAAGCCCCTTCACTAACATCCCCAGTTTCCCTTCTACCGAAATCACAACATCCTCTCCGCTATTTCCCAGGAGGCCTATCGCTGGGCGGCCGTCGCTGACTCCTCCCGCACGGCAATGGTAATTCGCTACGCTCTCCTCCCATACATGTACACCCTTTTCCACCACGCACACACCACCGGTGCGACCGTCATGCGTGCCCTATCTTGGGAATTTCCCGATGATGAATCGCTCATTGAGATCGACCGCCAGTTCATGCTAGGCCCAGCGATAATGGTCGCTCCTGTATTAGACCAAGGCGCAAATCACACCAACGCCACGTTCCCAGGTGGCGAAAACGAGAGGTGGTATGACTGGTACACGCATGAGGCTAGAAGCGGAAGTGAGGGAAAATTGGTAGATTTGAAAGCGCCGTTAGGGAATATTCCGGTGTTTATTCGGGGGGGGAACATTTTGGCTTTGCAGGTTCGTTCATAACATCTGAGGTCTGGCGAAGCACTGACCAGGAATAGCATCCGGCATACACAACCGCGGAATCTCGGAAGAACCCTTGGGACATCCTTGTCGCATTGGACTCTGAGGGAGATGCATATGGAGATTTGTACCTTGACGACGGAGAAAGCCTTGTTCCAGAGAAGACTGCTTTCATAACTGTGTGCCCACCCTAGTCCCCCCGTTTTTTAATACAGGACTAATAACCCCCCAGATCGAAGCAACAAACTCCCACCTCAACGTATCGCGAAAGGGGCAATGGACATCTAGTGAACCACTGTCTTCGGTAATTATCCTAGGAGTATCAAAGAAGCCTCATCAAATCACACTCGGCCAGGCGAAAATTGACAAATGGAGCTGGGGGGAGGAGCCACAAGTTTTGAGGATGACCGGGCTCGAGGGAGCGACGGAGGGAGGGGCTTGGAGTAAAGAGTGGGAGCTGAGCTGGAAATAAATGGTCTTCTTTTGTTTCTTCTTAGAGGTGGTTTGGATGCTAATATGACTTGAACCAAACTAAACTGATCAAACAATTCGCGGGGGTATCGTGCATTTATTATAACTTGGAATTCTAGGATAGCTAGCCAGGAACGAAATTAATGAGACAAAATGCAAAGCACGCAAACGGTGAGGTTTTTCGAGCCGCTAATTTTCCATCGCCTTTCCCGTACAGTGAACGAAAAGGAAGAATTTTGATACGGTTTAAGCGGCTGGGTTGTCTCACACCAAAAATGTACAAAAACCTCACTTTTCAATTGTGGGGGGTTATCGAAACCTAGATCCCCTTTTCCAAAATACCTGATTTAAAGTCCTTTCATGTGCGCAATATCTCAGGACGAATTTAAATATACTCATCATCAATTGAAGATCCCATCAGCTCGCCAAGTTCTGTCAAGTCATCATCCTCATCTAGTTGTCCAGGCAACGCACAACAATATCACGATCTTCGACGAGGTTTAACAGTGCCGCATGAGGACGGAGAAGGGCGGAAATATCGCGCCTTTAGACTAGGTGAACGGTCATCGACACTAGGGCTACCTATTGTCTATTCTGATCTCTTGCTTCGCTTTGCGATCCTGCTCATCCTCGTGTGGCCAAGTTGGGGGCCGTCCAACTAGAAGCACTGTTGTGACATAATCAAAAAGGGTCGATGTAAAAGAGTCGGAGAATAACTCTCGCATTCATATATAACTTCTGAGTTAGTTTTTGGAGATTCCCCTATCCAGGTTCAGGGTAGGAGCCCAGTTAAAAGGCGGTTGGCATGACGAATTCTGGTATAAATGTGCCTCATCACCAAGACCTTTGCCCACCCGCTTTAAATTCTATAGGAAATTGAAAGTCAAAGAGAGCTTCAGGATGCTTTCCTCTCATTTGACCCGGTTATAGAGTAACAAGTACCCGCGAGGGGAGGATGGGACTGTTGCAGCCCTGGCTGACCCTTCCGGCGCATGGAAATGATTGCAGCATGCAGTTAGAGCAGGGCTGTCGCACACGCACAGCACACGGTACCGGTATCCCCCCTCTTATCTTCAGCTTTAGTCTAGAGAGTGCTATCCCCCCTCATCATATTTATTGCTATACCATGCCTACATTTAACCAGCAGTCCGGACAGATTATCATGGGTCAGGCGGAGAGCACAAACTTGGTCAATATGGGCGACCGGAACTCCTACAGCGGCAACGTGGTGGGAAAGTTCATTGATTTTACCACGTGACGGATGAGAGACAGGAATCTCTGCTCTGGCTTTCACCAGAGAGAGCCCCAGAACAGACATGGGTGTGCGCGCCAACCAGCCAGATAGAGTTCGGAATTGGCCTAAGGGCAAACGAATTTCGGGGGTGGAAAATTGATAAAGGTGGAACTGATAAGCCTGTCTTGTTTTGCTCCGGGAATCCAGGAGCGGGCAAAGCCTATCTCAAGTACGTGGCGGGATTTCCCGGGAGAAGAACCCGGGATCTCTGACGATTATTAATACTACTTCCCTGGTGATGGATGAATTGTATGGTCAAGCTGGAGGAGGAATTGCCGTCACAGAATGTGCTGCGACTTCTGCGGACAACAGGAGCAGACTACGGTCAACATAATGGGAGCCATCCTGAAACAGCTGGCAGTCAAAGGCGGTGAAGCCCCGGATATCACACGGAAGGCATTTCTGAAAGCGAAAAAGGATTGCGGTGGTCGACGCCTACAACTCTCGGATCGCCTTAGCTTGCCAATGACCACCATTCTCTCGCTATCCCGAGTTTTCATCGGTATCGATGCTCTATGACGAATTTTCGTCTGACAATCTACTAAAGCCTCTTGTGTCGCTGAGAGAGGAGAGACCATTCGGACGATACCAAACGTGCCGGCGTTCCTCGCTGACCCCCTATTGAAGACCGAGCTTTTATGATGTTTCGACAAGGTGGTTACGATAAACATTGGTCCGGCCCCGATGGCATTCAGGAATTCTTGTAGAAGGAGTTGGAGATGAACACTGAACCTTATGCCATGAACCATGCCCTAAGGGCAGATATTCTAAGTGTTGGAATTTTGTCCCCGTATGCTTGATATCATTCAACCTTATTTTTCTCATTAGACTTTTCATGAAACTTCCTACTGCACCTTCCGTGTTCTGTTTGAAACTGTATCTCCTTGCAGCTAGAAACTTCTTTCCTGTTTCAGTCAGAGAAAATTTTCTTTCTCCGTGTGTGAAGTGAAAGAGTTTTCACCCACACCGACATGGCATCAGGGAAGGCAGATCCTATGATAAAGGATCTGATCATCTAGTTAGAAATGCTATGCGAATTTGAACGTCTATCTCGTGCCCAAGTGAATTGCCCAATTCTACTAGTAATTGATCTCTCTCTCTCTCTCTCTCTCTCTCTCTCTACCAATTATTTTACACTTTTTCTCCCTCTACTCGGCCTGATTTTTGACACTAACTAAGTGCTATCCGGGAGAGGATATCCGGAACGTGATCCGGAACATAACCTTCCTCAATACATATAAGGTCATCTATTAACCAACATTGGTGCGTAGATTCCTCCTTGGAGCAGCCATTACAAGCTGGGGAGCTCTACTATGCCACTGGCCATGGTCACACACATCACTCTCATGGGCCACCGAGAGCGGGCACGAGGATGTGGTAAGGATTCTTTTGAAACGAGAGGATGTCAATCTCGACTCACCATTCCCCGCCGGCGAAACGGCGCTTTCATTATTTGTCTCGAGTCTCGGCGGGCATGCAGGGATCGTCGGGTTACTCTTAGAGCATGAGTACCCTCCTAGCAAATATTGAAGCCCCTCAACTAGACTTTTTGACCAACCTCACTAAGACTCCTTTGTGACGGTATAACCTGCCAATTTGTGGGAACGATGGGCAAATATCAGGGATCCCTCATATCGGATCTCTATGTGTTGGCTCTACTGTACTTACTTTAAGCATGGTAGAGCATTACCACATCTTAAAAAAAAAAGAAAACCCAAACTCTTTGTTTGCTTTGCGGTTTGTCAAGCCAATTTTGTTTGCTCGTCCCAAAATCTTCCCTTGGGATTTAAAAGAAGTTCACACACAGAGTGACTCGAGACCCCCGAATCAAGTTCCAGCACACTTCACAGACTCATAAGAGGACAATGATTTTCGCTGAATTGATTGTGTTGTGTTACTTTCTCCCCAGCCACCAGACTACAGTATGGCGATGTGATGTCATGATTATTTCGTGATTCACAGTCTAACGTTGAAAGAGAGCAGATATTAGAGAAAGTCTTCGGGGCATCAGGCTTACTGTATGGGGCATTGATAACACATCAGGCTGTGCGCAAGCACATTGTACCATACATCTATTTCTGAACAAAACCTACTAGTATCACTGGCTAGTTCGTTATCTAGGGTCCCGGGGGAAAAATTAGTCCGAGAGCCAATCCGGGACTTTCTAAATGTTTAAATTTTGAGGTGGGGTAACTTACATTCACCTACATTCTAAAGGCGAGTGGATTTGTAGGGAATATGCAGCATGATAGCCCTCTTGTGGCCTTGCCTCTCCCTGCTTGGCCTTATGTATCTTATGTCCGTGGCCCACCCAAGGCAATTCCGATACGGGGAAATATACCCCACCCGTTCAAGCAACTTAGTGCGAAGGCCTGTATTATAGTTATCATGTCCCATCACTCGGCATGTATCTCCTCCCACTTCATATCGACGAGGATCCCGTAACTACACTACAGGATCACAATCCCCACCCCAAACCAGAAACCCCCACTAGACAAGCCGTCCTAGCCAGCGATCCAAACTCTCCATTATTGAACCGCAGCCCTGTCCGCACTCTCGCACTCTCGCACTCTAGCCCTCTCGCACTCTCGCACTCTCGTCGGTACAATAATCCGCCCGGTCGGATGCCCGTTTCATCCCATGGCGGACCGAACCCCACAATCTTCCTGGATCATTTCCTGCACGATTTCCCCTCTCTCGATTCGAGGAAAGGTATTGTACGGTGGTGTGCGCTGTGCCCTTGTCGAAACCCTTTTGAAGATCAGACACTCGTTCGTCTTTTCAGAAGAAGAAAAAAATTCTAAATTGTTACTGGTCGCACAGCATTACCCCGTGCAGTAACCCCTTTCCCCCTCACGGAAATAAAAAGTGGGAGGTTCCGAGGGAATTTTTAGATCAGGCATTAACTTACTCGAGTAATCGCTGGTTTTGGGGGAGATTTTGCCTGTTGTACTCGGGTACGTGGGCTCGATTACGCTGCCACCGTGCCGATACCCGCCGATACCTGCCGATACCTGCCGGTATGATACAGGTGCTTGAGAAGTTTGTGGTATTTACATTTCCTACCCTAGAAAGAGGGCAAGCCAGTCACAGCGATGACTGCCTGCTCGGGCTTGATTGGGGAAAAAGCGCTTTGGGGTGGAGGGCTCACAGACTCAGAGTTCCCCTTGGCTCGCGCTAAAGGAGTGAAGGGTCCTTCGTTCTAGTATCACCCCGCAATTTTGCTAGGCACACAATTTTGCTAGGCACACAATTTCACAATACCGCGATACAAGAACTAATAGACAATGTCTGCGACTGAGTGCGGCTTCCCTCCCCTTGTTCGTTTTGGAGTCGCAACGGATATGACATGTTAACCGTCCCAGGCTCAGGCCGATACGCGCCTGTCTCTTCGACATGGATGGCCTCCTCCTAAACACCGAAGACATCTACACAGAGGTTTCTAATCGAATCCTAGTAGAAAATGGGCGCCCGACCCTGCCTTGGAGCATAAAAGCGCAGCTTCAGGGGAGGCCGGGGCCAATGGTTTGTTCTCCTGACCTTTCCATTCCCCAAACAATTAACCGACTGACTCACTAGGCATCAAACATATTTTTCGAATGGTCCCAATTAAAAATCTCCCGCGAGGAATTTTATAAGCGCCGCTCAGAACTGTACTCAGAACTCTTCCCCTCCTGCAGCCCGCTTCCGGGAGTCCCGGAGCTTCTAGAAGCTCTCTCCACTGCGACTACCCTCTCAGGCCTACCCATTGAAGTTGCGCTCGCAACGTCCAGCGAAACACGATCCTTCGAGCTAAAGACAGCACACCTACAGGACCTCTTCAAGTACTTCCCCAAAGACCAGCAAATCCGCGGCGATGATTCGCGAATCCCACACGGTCGCGGAAAGCCAGCACCGGACATCTACCTTGCCGCGCTAGAGAGCATAAACGCTCGCCTACGCGGCGAAGGTAAGGCTGAAGTTTTGCCGAGTGAGTGCCTGGTTTTCGAGGACGCTGTCCCGGGTATTGAGGCTGGGAGGAGGGCTGGTATGCGCGTGATTTGGATACCGCATAAAGAGCTTAAGAAGGAGTTCGCAGGCAAAGAGGAGGGGATACTGGCCGGCATTCCGATGGTCAGTGGCGCCGATGGGGAGGTCGTAGAAGAGGACAGGAAGATTGGACAAGAAGGCGATGGGTGGGGCGAGTTAATGGAGAGTGTTGTTGGATTTGATTACGCGAGGTATGGCATTCATGTAAAAAGGTGAAGGGAGTGGAGGCGGCGGAACGGACAGGGCCTGATAGAGGGAGTGGCAATGGGAGCAGGCAAAATACGGTAGCGTACTGTACGGTACAAGTACATATCCAAACAGACAAGCAGAGTACCGTATTTTTTGGTGTTATCCGGTTTTTTGCCAAGGATATTGCGACAGAGTGGTGCCATAAAGTAACCAATTGTAGAATAGTAAGACATGCTAAATGACATAAAAAGACATGATCGGCAGAGTGACAATATAGGACAGGGATTATGGAACCCCTAACCCATTGAAAAAGCGGGGGAAAAACAACTTGTGTATTTTAAATCATGAACAGGCAGCAAAGAAACCATGATACTGATGAGAGTTACAGTTTCAGAAGTCATCATCCTCTGAAAACAGGTCAAAAACAGGCCAGAAATCCTCCTCCTCAAGACCATTAAAAAAGGAAAAAATGCTACCAGATCTTACTAGAAGAGACAGCAGCAACATCTTAGCAATCCGCTCTCCTAGATAAGTTAGTTTAATGAAAAGCTTTTTACAAAAGGGGTTCATTACCGGAGTCACTATCATCTTATGCAAATAGCATTTTCACCACTTCCTCGTAGCCGTCGGAAGAAGCAAACCAGAGTAGTGCTTAGGCTTTGGTGGCCTTGGTGTCTATTATGTCGGGATTGACCTTGGCTCTCCTGAGTAGTATTTTCACTCCTCTTTCAGGACCCTCGCAAGCAGTATGCCTGAGTGGTGCTTGGTTTTTCCTATCTAGTAAGTCAGGATTGACATGATCTCTCTCCTTGCTCTTTGCCATCTGGTAAATTGCGACTGACCTAATCTCTTCTGAGTAGAATTTTCACAATTCTCTGATATTGCGAGAAACCCATGAGCCAGAGTAGCATTCGGCTTTAGCTCTCTAGTATGTTGGCCTTGACTAGAGGAAGACTCAGTAAACTGCTCACCATCAGCCACCTCCAGTACCTTCCCCACCTCCGTTACCTTGTTGACCTTTACTACCCCTACCATCTCCACCACCACCACCACCCCACCACCTTCACCACCTCCGTAACTTTCACCAGCTTCTTCCCTCTTTCTCCTCTGGGAGACTATCATATTGCATTTTAATTCCATCCTATGTCCACCCCAAAGTTTTTTGTAAGACTAGCACACTTAGTGTTCTCAACAAAGCAGTCCACCCCTCCTAAAGAAGGATGGTGGTGGACACCTTCCGGTCATTTTCTAAAGTTGCTCGACAAGTAAGAATCAAAAATGAGGATGGACGACATTCTGATGTCCCCTTCAGTCTTTTCTGGAACTTGCCCCACTCATCCAAGTGAAGAACAGTCACCCACTGTCCCCCACCGTCCTCGACTAGCTATCTCCCACCATTCCCCACTGTCTCCGGCTATCCCCGACCGGAATATGTCTCAGATTTTGGGGCTTGTTGTCCTTCCTACTAAGAGCCATTCTGGAAATTCAAGAACGAGGACAGATAGTATTTTGTCAATCTAGTTATTTTGTCAGACTGTACGACAAGTCGAAATGAAAGACAAGGAGAGACTACTCTTGGCCATTCCATCCTGTCCCAGATGGCTGTGAATATGGGGATCTAGTGGATTGGGATTGACCTCGCTCCGTGTGAGTAGCGCTTTCCCAAAAGCATTCAGCATATGATTCAAAGAGTGGTAATGGAGGTTTTTGAACCTAGTACAAAATGCCTCTATTCAAACAGGTAGTTAACAATTCTAATGCCAGAAGGGAGAGACAATATTGCTTTCAGCAGTATGCTGTTGGTAGCCTTCGCATGTCCATACATACTGAAGGTTGTCGTACTCCTCAGTTTCAGCAGGAAGAGGATGAAATCTCTCAGAAGGCTGTTGCAACTCGGATAGCGGAATAGGAAGGTCTGATCCCCAGTCTCCAAGCGCGACTTCTGCAGCTGTAAATCACTTTATGTGAATCTCATCATCACAGGTGCCACTAATTGGTAAGGTAACTCCAACATCACTAAATGCTTTCCTGATGAGATATTGCTTTTGCTGACAAAAAGCAGACCAAGCTCTACCTACCACATGAGTCGTTAGTATACGCTTATCGCTAACAGATGAGGTTGTCATATCCTGCCCATTGGCAGCTTGCTCGTCAAGGTAGATATCGGTATACTCTCGAAGGTACTCTTTAAAAGGCTTGTTGACTTCTGTGTCTAATGGCTGAAGTAAACCAGTACATCCACCTGGAATAATTGAGGGGATTATTCTATGGGAACGTAGAGTGGATAGAATAGCTGGTGTTACATGGAATGCAGCTTGATCCATGAGAAGTAGGCTGTATGGGATATAGGAATTTGGTATCTGGTTGGTGATTGATGTTTGGAAAGTATTCCCAACCCCACTCTTTGTCTGATTACTAGTGGAAATTTGAATAGGCAGAGGGGTAGGACCTGAGGTATCGGCATTAAGCTGTGGAGGATGATAGGCTACTGGGTTGGAATTTGCTGTAGTGTAAGAGAGAGGTGGAAGGCTGGTAGGTGTTGCGGGCCGGTGGTGAATTGCTGTATTGTGAAGAACAGGAATGAGCTCCTCGTAGATGAATTGACTGAAGATCAATTCATTATTATAGGCTGTCGGGTTAAAGAGTACTGTTACATTCTTACTCCACATATGACCTTCTTTCTTTGCTATCGCGTCTCCTGTCTTTCCGTGAAAAATTAACTTTGGCTTTATTCGTGGAATTCCATCGGCGAAGATATATAGAATAAGTGTTGCCTGTCGCTTATCCCATCCACTCCCATCTGTCTTTCCTGCTATGGTTTTTGATCCTTTAATATCATAGGTTCTTCCCTCTAGATATTCAAATGGTATAGGTGTTTCATCAAGATTTAGGATATTGCTAAGCTGAAAGCATCCAATATCAGCAGTAATTTTGTTTCCTTTCAAACCAATTATGTGGTTGTGAGTTCCGGCGATTAAATCTTAACCAGTTGACAACTAATCGGTGATATTCCTCTGGTAGCTTTGAGGCCTTCTTTGTTAAAGCTCGGCAGGATATATACCACCGCTGTAGAAAGCCATTAAACCATCCAGCGGAAAAAACAAAGAGCCTTGGGTCTGTCTTATAATGCTTTTTAAATAAAGCTAGTGCTGTTCGGCGGAACCATCCTCGTCTAATCAATCTTCCACTTTGCCGCTGTTTGATAAAGTCTTCAAACAACTCTCTTTCCATTTCTGGCCAAGAACAGATCCATCCTTCCGCACTTTGTGCATATGACCCTTTCTTTAGTGTTAAGATTTCTGCTCTTTTTTTCCACCATTCCTGAATCGTACTTTCTGGAATCTTCCACAAGGTTGCTGCCTGAGCATAAGTTGGACACCTGTAATAGAATGATGTGATACGGACTTTGCGATAAGTCAGAAACATCAGCACTTCAATTTTTCTACTGCCGCTGTAGCTTCTTCGTATGCGCTTTATTGGGCCACTTAGCTTGTATAGCCAGTCATTTAGGGCTTTGTGCTTTGGGCCGGGACGTGGACGATCTCGACGATTGGTGACCGTAACCAAGTGGTGACCTGGATTCTGCACTTCTACTGCGGCCACCGATAATCGGTGGAGTGCAGGCTGCATAGCAACAACTTTCAGTACCAGGTAAAGTATTAAAACAGTTCACTTTCGCTGACATGCAAGATAGTATTAAGGAGGTCAGGTTACTCTGTCGTCTTTTTTAACATAATTTTAGCATGTCTTACTATTCTACAATTGGTTACTCTATGGCACCACTCTGTCGCAATATCCTTGGCAAAAAACCGGATAACACCAAAAAATACGGTACTAGTATAGTACAAGTAGATCAGGCTTCCATACATACATTCCAGGAGAATAGATAAATCTACCTTAGACACATAATATTACCGGTATCCTATTTTACCCATTCTATCGGTATCATACTCACAAATACTGTACGGTACAATAGCGGCAGAGTAGAGTACCAGTACAGTGACCATTCGCTTCCTAGACGAATAGACCTCTCGAGTACCGGTATGATATATGATGTTGAACTTCCTGCAGCTTGCAGCGGGAGGAGTCCGGCATGCCTGGTTTCGACCCGCGTGGGGCCCAGCGGAGGATGAATCCTCCGATTTTGGAAACAGAAGGATAACAAATCACAACAACGACAAAGCGACGGAACATGCCAAATCATCCTCCCGAACGCCTCAAACAAAGGGGTGCCTGTATGATATCTCGAATTTTTGTTAGCTTTTTTTTTTTTTTTGCAAGACCTAATACAGTTACAGTATTATACTATCGGCTCGCCTCCCTATACGAGGTACATACCGGTAAGCTCAAGAAATCATTCGAGTCAAGGCGTGAGGATGTGTGATTCAGTGCTACGATATACTGTAATGTTGCAGCATTCATAACAGGTGGAGAGTCTTTTCTCCGCCGGGAATTTCTCGCACCCTTCGACGGGAGCTCTCCATCTCCCTCCTCGGACAGGTCGGCCAACCGCAACAAACAACCAAGCGAGCAGAAGACACTGGCCTTTCCCGATCACCACCTCACAACCTCACAGCACTTCCTCTCGCCTTGGTCCTCCCCCCACCCGTGCTGGCTTTTCCCATCTGTGCCGACTGCTTACGCTGAACCGCCCTTGAAGCACCTGTGGTTATGTGAGCGCCTGACCAAGACATTCGACGTCCTCCTTGCTGCGGGTACTCGAGTACTCTAGTGCCGCAGCCCGATCGACATGACAGTAACTTATGGTAGCGAAAAAGTGCGGCAAGTGCCGGTATTGCACTGTCATCCGTCCAGGCTTATGAATAGGCATGTCACTTCAAACCCTGATATAATACTGTGTACGAGTAATACCGGTATCATACCCTCTCAACCTTGCCATCTATGATCGAATGCGTTATTTGCAGCCGCAAGGCCAACCTGGATGGCTATGATCCGGATACGAAATGCGAATTGGCAAAAGCCTGACGAACCTTACTGTTCCCCAGTCAAAGTTCAAGGCCCACCTGGGGAAAGGGGGGACCTTACACACAAGGACCGATATTCTTGACTCCTGCGTCCCACTGTGGGGACCCTCCAAATTGTAAGCTCGGGAATATAATTCCCCGTCCTTGGCAACCCGACCAATGAAAGGGACACAAATATATGCAAAGTAGATCATCACGTGCCCGATTGGTAAAATTTTCATGTCTCGCATCCCTTCTCCATAATTCGACCGACGCTCTCATCCGAACCCGACGGACCCACCACTTTGCTCTCACACTTTCCCACTTTCCCTCGCAATATCCCCAAAACTTTGCGACCTAACCTCCCTCCCTATCTAGCCAACTTATAGCATAGCATGGTACAGTGCACCGTGCTCGAACAATAATATATAAGTATGCCCCCTTCCCCACCACCCTTCACCGAAGATGGATCCAGCAACAACGACGACGACGAGGACATGTTCGTAGACTCCCACTCCCACCAGTCAACGAGCCCAATTACTACTAGCATATCCGATACAGCTCCACCACCACCACCACCGCCGCCCTCATTCCCAAGCACTTACGATCAGCACCTCGCCATGGGGCGACGAGTCGGTAGTTTCTCCGCAGGGAGTGAGGCACTAGGCGGCTTCGTCTTTCCGAGCGCAAGCGACACGGTCGAACGGGATATTCGCGAGGTTGATGGTGACGGCGGGTGCATGGATACTTCAGAGGACTGCGCGGCAACGGTGGGGGCAGCGGAGGCTAGAGCGGGGGAGGATGAGCACAAGCCCATGAAACCACCGCACGGAGAGAGGTTCTCAAAGGAGGAAGAGAATGTTGGCGCCCCTTCCTCTTCCGCCTGTTCTTTCTTCTCAAATTTTTGCTCTTCTTCCTCATCATTCTCCCACCCCCCACGCCCCCCAATCTCCTGCTCCTCCTCTTCTTCTACACTACAAAATATCCGCACCCGTCACCGCCTCTGCCGCCGCAAAGCTAACTATCGCGCCAACCCTACGGCCACTTCCGCGCCACAGCGCCTCCTAACAGAATCCACCTCCTACCGCATATCGGGAAACCGTCTATTCAACTCCAACTTCCTCCTCCCCGCGCTCGACGCGTACAAGCTTGCTCTGACTTCTTGTCCAATTTACCTTGTGCACGAGGTCGCGACGATATATGCCAACATCGCCGCGGTGGAATTGAAGCTGCAGCGTTTCCCCGCCGCCGTTAAATCCGCGACCAAAGCATTGGAAGGGCGGCCGCGCTGGGGGAAGGCATTGTACAGAAGGGCACGGGGCAGGGAGGGGATCGGTGGGTGGGCGGAGCTGGAGGGGGCGTTGGAGGATTACAGAGCTGTCGAGAGCTTGGCTAGTGGGGCGGGGGGTACATTGGCGGGGGGGATTGGCGAAAAGGAACTGGAGATTGTCAGGGAGAAAATTCGCTGGCTGCCTGGTCGAATTGAAGAGGTTAAGGATGCGGAGACGGCGGAGGTTGTGGGAAAGTTGAAGCAAATGGGCGAAGGGTTACTCAAGCCGTTTGGGATTAGCACTAGTGATTTTGGAATGGTCAAGGGTGCCGATGGAGCGTATAGTCTCCAATTTCGTAGGTCTTGATGTTATCGCCTTGTCCTGTGTTTTTCGGCTCTCCCACTTTTTATCTACTTCTTCTCTTCTCATTTTTTTCATTTTCATTTTTCATTTTTCCTTTCCTTTCCTATAGCACATCCTTCACCTTACCAGCACTTTTTCCTATAACTTTTTTTCTTCTCTTCTTTATTTCTTCTGTTCTCATCTACTTTGTCAATAGTACAGTACCAGGAGTTCCGGCTCGTTCAGTTCAATCCAATGATGACCTACTCTCTCATCCAAACCACCCGTAGAGAGAAACGAAAGGAGAAGCGCCTAGAAAAGAAGAAAAGAAAGGAAAGGAAAAAAACCCCTAATCCTCCCATCAGGTCAAAAATCATGCACCAGTTGCTGTCCCCGCATCACTGCATCCAATACCGATTCAAGCACCCGGGGGGATATCTTCTTACAAGCCAGGGATCCTTTCGCGGGCCACCCCGAATTAGCTACTTGTATTTCCCAATCCTCCCCCAAATATGGAGCCATACAGCAGGGGAGAAGCCTTTCTTTTCTTCCCTTTTTTTATGCATTTGTGCCAAAAGATGGAGTAACCCTGCCTTCAAAGCAGGCAACCGACGATCATACGGTGCCATCTCGCTAAAGCCGGAGAGATCCAAGGTCCGCCCTGCATTCGGAGTCGGGGTGATTACCTGATTGCCTGGACCCGTGATTGGCTGGAAATTTGGGGGCTTGATTTTGGCGAGGGGCGAGTGAGGTGTTGTGAGTGGTCCGTGCGTTGGGCCTGCTGGTGGTTACTACCGGGTAAGTAGCCTGTGGCGTGCGGCCACGGGTGGAAGACTGCTGCGGGGGGTCCGGTCGGGAGGTTGAATTCTGCTCCACCTCGGTGCGATATATTTTGCCGTGCTCTCCCGTGCCTGAGGAGTGAAATTCTGTGGGTCGGATGTATTATATTGTGGCGTGGTTTGTTACCGGATAGCACGGTATAGCCCGAATTGAGCGCTGACGGCCTACAGATGCACCGCATTGAATGTTACATGTATAAACCTGGCCGCACTCAAGTTACCTATTGGCTTGGCTTGAATTTACTCCGCAGGAGCTATTACTATCCCGACCCGAAATATCAGCCTTGGTTGCTATGCCTATTGCTTAACTCGCTCACCACCGCAACAGCAGCGAGAATCAGCACAATCTGTGCTCAGGAGGATTCGCCCGGAATTCTGTGACAGCAGGGTGGCGAAATGAGCTATTTTGATTCATGTATCATCTTGATATCCCAGCAACTATTATATCGGTGTGTGCATTTCCTCCTCCTCCCTTACTAATTGAAATGGGTCAAATATACGTCACCGAATAACACTGGGATGGAATAGATAGCGCACAAAAGTCTTCTCGTCGTCGTTGCTTGCTAAACTAGTGGTAAGGACAGAAGTATATATCAAAAAATCATAAACCATTGTCTAACCCTTCTACCGATCACCACATATCTCCACTTTCTCTCCTCCGTACTCCAAGACAAAAGAAAGAAACATTCTGCGTAATCTGTGAACAAAAGAAATCTATCTCAAAGACTTCCTTTCTCCTCCGCCTTTGATCTAATACCTTAGCTCTTGTTCTTCCTTCATCTCCTTTCATCATTGTGCTTTTTCTTTGACCGTGTATGATCTTTCTCATCCAACAACAAAAACATATTTCCCGTGCTTCTGCCTTGCATATGACAAAAGAAACTAAAAAGCATGACGAACAGGATTAACAGATTTCTAACACTTACCACCCGATTGGCACCTTCTAAATTCTTCATTCTGCCTAGTAAAGTTATCTTGAAGTGGGTAAGGTACGGTACGCTAGGTCCGTAAAGTTCTCGTACCCTTCCTTATACTATGCCCTTAGGAGCAATACCTGTAGCAATAACGGCACAGCAAGTGATTTTTCTCCTGACTATTTTTAGATATGTCTCCAACGGTAGTGAGCTTTTGCCGTAATATGGCTTACCGAATGATGGAAGGAGGGGACTAGCAAAGGATTTACAAGTGCTGGCAGTGCTCGGGAGGGCATTGGGGCATTCCGGACATGGTTTTAGCAAGGATTGGGAAACTCAATGGCTGTGCTGTACCTCTGCACTCTGTGCACCTTTATAGTACCATGTGCCATCTTGTCGGAATTTTTAATGTGGATAGGATTTTTCAAGGGAAATAAGCACATCTCTACAGCTCTCCGGACCTCCAAGTTCAGGTTTATAGTGATCTTTAAGTCAAAGTACGCCTTAAGCAGATATGAGGACTAGGAGGCGGGGGTTTTTAGGGGAGGGGCATTGGCAGTTTCTTGACCGATTGATGCTACATTGTAAGCTCGGCGCATGCTCGAGAATAGGGGAGGAGGAGAACACTATTCCGCCGAGTAATGCATTCCAGATAGGCAAGATAAGGAAGAAATATTAGCTTATCGAAAACACGATACACTGCCCTTGACATTCCCCCGTGCGCCACGTCCGAAGAGGCCCTGACGTAAAGCATGCGCGGAGGGGTACGGTAGGGTAGTCTATCCGCCCACTCGTGCCCAGGCGGAGATTTAATACATACCGGAATGACCCCGGGGAAATTCCATGTCATTTTTTTACCTTTGCGGGGCAGGGTTGAAAGTGTTCACCGTTACACCGTCAACTGATTTCTACTTCCAGAGGTTTGCCCTACAGTGGGGTTGGAGATAGTTCCTCCGAGGGAGGGGGGGAGGGCAAGGACTGTGTGGGACAGGTATGGTACCGGAGCGGAGTTTGTTGGCCAGTGACCTGGTGAGTAGTAATTGTAATCGGGGGTTTTTGTTTTAGAGTTTTTTTTTAGCATCGTAAGGTGAAATGGGGTAAGGGACCCCTCAGGAGTGATTAGAAGGCCTGTCTCCACCCTGTACTGCCCTCTGGTCAGGAAGGCTTGGGGATTTCTCGCCTAGCTGCTTCAAAAGGTGGGGAATTTAAAGAAAAATAAAGGTGGAAATTGGTGGGAATGGGTGGGAATGGGGGGAAAACTTTCGGCACCTTCCCAGTAAGGTGCTTTTCTATGTTGGCTTCCTATTTCCAGTTGGAAAAGACCCTCATTGCGATCTCCGAGAAACATAGATGTGCATTCCCTGAGGGCAGAGTTCTACGATAGTGTTCAAGAAAGTTCGCAAGTCACTACCGGTGAGATTGCATTGCCAAGTGTGTTGTTGGCGGTATCCGACAGTGCGGACTCCAACTTACCGTGTGGGGTCAATTGACGAGAGGCGGTGGTCCTCTAAGAGCTGCAGGCGTTTTTCAGAAGCCCGATGTCGTGGCGCCTGGCGGTTGCTGTAATGAATGAAGCTTGTTGTGCTTACTATGGACGTGTCTCGGGGAGATTTTCCGGGCATTTACCCCCCTTAAGTGTAACACAGGAGGGCAGATTTCGTGGAGGACTATGGATATTGTCTATCGCTGTCGGTGTCCTAGGAGTCTCTCTTAAACATGCCTCAGAGCTTAAAAAGCCCAGTGGATTGGGCGTCGGGTGTGTCGAGGTATCTTACGGATGAATTTGGGGAGCAGGTATGAGATGGGTACGAGTAGATATTTAATCGCAGCATGAATTGGCGTGATTTCCGTGTTAGAATAAACCCTTAGAATTACGGACAACTTAGGGGTGAATATATGGAATATAACCGTAAAACAAGCACCCTATGTCTTGAGGAAATTTGTTAGTACCTCCCACAAAAGTCATAAATAGCTATCGCAAATGTGCGGAAATCTTGACTGTCCACTCCCAACTCAGGAGCCGTAGGAATTTCCAACACCTCTGGGTTGGTCGCGTGTGGCATGCAAAAAAGCCGGAGGTTTTCACCAAGCTCACAATTATCCCGCATGAAGCATTTGGGCATTTGAGTCTGAGTTAGGTCTGGATACAAAATGTGCCCAGGCAATCCATGATATCATATCTACAAAAATTTGATCCCTGTTTTTGGGTACCCCAGGTCGGATACTTTGAGAAGGGAGCATTCGGATCAATTAAGACTACTAAGTTACAGGCATCTGGAAACCTGGAAAGAAGGTACTGTTACTCCCGGGTTATGTCAATGGCCACAAAGACCCGAGATCTGCACCTGGGGTACAATCATGAGTAAACTCCGGCAGTTCTTTGCCCCATCGGTCAATGCTGCCCCCGCAAAATAAACCGACGGCCACTCCCTGGGCCCTGGGAGGAGATGATTGTGCATGCCCGACGGATATGATGTTCATCCGTCGGGCAGAATAGTAGTGTAGCCCTGACGACCCAAGCCGGGGTGTGGGTTGAGCCGGGGGGGCTTCATGCAGTATGTTATCATAGGTTTATCTGTGTTGGAATTGCTCTTCCTAAAGACCAGTTGGACGAAGACTCGAGTTCTTGAGGGTCGGGTGGAAAACCCCATGAGGGCTTAATGTGTGAATATTGTCACCCCTGTCCCGCAGGGGTTCATTTGACACTAGTGACTTTGGGGTACTTGGGCCTCCATAGGCACAGCGGTGGGAGTTTGTCTAGTAAACTACTGTAGGTGGGGTCGTGGCATGTGCTAAGAAACCCCCACGAGAGAGAAGTGGGTTCCTGAGTTGGGGTAGCATTTGTGACATGTGTCGCAAGATGTGATCAATTGTAGCTCATAAGGCTGCCCAAACGCACCCATGAGCAGTGACCCATATACCGGGTATGTGACATATAACCTGAAGCTTGACTCAGGAAGCCTAGATGGTCAGGAAAACCAGCCCCACTATGATAGCCCATGAACCATCTCTCTCTGACTAGAATCCCTGTCATCGCCAACTGTCAGCAGGTGGCACCCCCGGAAACTTTTAGAATTATCCAAAACTCTCTAGGCCCAATATCCCAGGGCAGAAGCGGTCATGAGTTGGCCTATGGGTACTCTAACATCGGTTGTTAGGCCGGGGGCCTGAATTAAAGTATCTTGAATGTTTTGTTACTCATGTTTAGTCACTCGCCTTGGGCTACAGCTATCAGCCTTGTCAGATGAACACAATAAGCTCCTTTGGCGCAGACTCGAGAGGACAGTGTACTCGAGTATAGGAGCTTTAACAAAAGGCAATGACTCATAATCTCGTGACCCTCGTAAACATCTGGGATCGCTAGTCATCTCAGGCGAGGTAAGATTCCTAGGGATGTGAGCGAAACCCCCCACATACTAGCCCAGGCCTGGCTCATGAACACTGCAGTCTAGAACATCTTAGGGCCTACCCGATCAAACGAAATAAGTAGATCTCGTTTAGATTGCACTTTTGTTAGATACAGGTGGACTCTAGCCCAACCAAATATTCTAGACTTAAGATCTTGTCTATTCTTGAGGCTGAATGATACTCTCGAAGTGGGTCCTTGTGGAGCGTTGTTCAGCCGGACCTGGGTTTAAACTTATTTTGAAGGAAAACACAGAATATGCGAATGGATTAACAGCATTTCGCGGAGGGACTCGTAGTAACTTCGAGATACTTTTGTGCATTATTCGTGTGTCGAGTCTGTAGATAACTTGTTGGAAAAGGGGGCGTATATTTGAAGGTATAAGGAGGGGGGATTATTAATGCCTTAATTCACCCGGAAACATTCAATCATTGACAATCTTCACCACTCCGCTTTTACCTTACCATAATTTCAGGATTCTACCCACTCCCAAGACAGAACATTCCTATATCAATCTCCTGGAAGTCACTCATAGACAGGAAAATCATGCCTCAAATCTTGAGTATAGGTAAGAAAACACAATTACAAAGATTCATGAAAATCTAAATATCTCTGAAATAAACTAGATCTAGGTATATATTGGCATTTTTTCTTTAAAACACATATGGTGCTCGAGTGGAGAAAATGTGATTTATCTGAGAAAAGTTATTTCTTCTGATTCCGAGCATGGTAATAAATATGGTATCAGCATACAGTAGCTCGGCAGGATTCCTACCCAGGGATTTTCCTAAACAGGGGATCGGTTCCCTGATTTTAAGCTATGGGTGAAAAAGTCACGTTTTTCCCGGTATAAAAAAGCTTGGATGGTATAATAGTATGTAGGGAGGGTCCAAGTTTTGCTCGTATTTTATGGTATCATACATCCTACAAGTTTTCTCCCTATCAAGGTATTCATCCTTCCTTTAGGTTTCTTCAGGCTCTGCCCATCCCGCCTGCATCATGGAAGCAGCTTAGTGCCTCTAAGCCGTCGACAAGTTTCTCCCTCAATACCACTAAGGTATTAACTTCCTGGTTGATGTCACATTGTAAGTCTTTCGAAACCTCTAGTAGTTTGAACTTCTCACTGCAATATTCCTTCATGGTTAGCAAACTCGATGGCACTCCCTAAATCACCTAAGTTCTAAATTTTGGGCGATCGTGATTAGCTTGTGCAAATTCTTTGTTTTGCTGTGTTTTATACCAGCATGAATTGAGCCCGGCCAACTACCTGGCCTAGGATAAACTCTTGGAATTTTGGCATTCACTCGCCACTGAAATGGAGGCATAATGTTTGCGATACTCGAGCCCTTGCCAATCTCCCAGTGCGACCACGTTCCACAGTGCCTGATCTCTATTGGCCAACCTAAGAACCGAGTCGTTTCTACGATATGCACAGATTAACTTTGCTGGATAAGACATCCATACATTGGAATCTCGCACAACAATCTTTCCTAGACTAGGGCATTCAAGACAATCCCGGTTCTAGGCAAATTAAGCTTCTTAGAACCATTAAAGGGAACTAAAGACAAATGGGGCTAAAAGAAAAAGAAAAAGAAAAAGAAAAACAGCAAGTATTTGGTGTATTCTGAGCTTTCAAAGCTCTGAGGATTTGAGTGAGCCTAATCCAGCAACAGGAGCATTTAGGATCAGAATAAAACGGAGGCCCAGCAAGGGAAGTTAGAGTTAGGATGTTAGGATGTTAAGATGTTAGGTTAACTAGAACAGAGTCAATTTTTGTATCTGGGTCGTGTAATCGAGTCTTATGCGTGTGGGTAATAGTCTAGTCTACTGTGACATAGGGTTTATTGGAAGGAAAATAATTGGGAAGCGAAGGTGGTGATTTCTCTCTTCTCTTCGTTATTGTTGAACACTTGTCATATCTCCTTAATCACTCCTCATTTAGGCAAATCTAGGCTACATCATCTCACCATCCGCGGCTGAAAAAACTTTGGAAATGGCATAATGTCATCCATTAAAGGAGGCAGCCTCTGGTCGACCGTCGAGGTCCGGCTATAATTCTAAACTGCGATATCGACATGTCCCGCCGCCACCTCTAATCTGAGAGTAGACCCAAAGGAACCTCCGGGAGGGTTGTATTAACATTATTGTTTTAGGATTGGCACTGCCAGCCTCGGAGACTTGTCTCTTGTACTGTTACAGTAGAGTACTGGCACTGTAGAGTAGATTTGGATAAAATGTTAACCGACAGGAGCCCTTACGGATCCAGGAGTCACTTGAGCGCCATACCGGTACTTCACTATCGCAGCACTCGATTCATTTGAGGGAATCACAGAGGGAGCAACGGAGGGGAATTTGGTGATAACTCTATTCCTGATGATTTACCGGACTGATATCAGATTGCCATGCTAGCTCTCCCGCGAACCTACAATTCCCGTTGCGGTTGGTAGCCTTGAAATAATAAAAATTCATAGTCTGGCTGTGAGATGTTCTAGATTGCGATTTGTTGCCTTGTGCACATTCTTCCCTCATCTCTCGACCACAGGTATCATGGGCTGCTGTTGTAGAAAGCTAGGAGGTTAAAAGCTTACCAGCAGTTTCTCGGATAAAATCACGATTCCTTAGTGTTCGCACCGCTCGGGTTGGTATTATCACGATGCCCCTTTCACCAGAGGCGAAGCCCCCAGGTGGTAAAAACAATTATAGGTATAATACTTATAGAACAGCCCTCTCTCATGCCCTCAGCTGGCATCCTGCACCTACACTCAACATATTGGGTAGCTCCGGTGGCCCTCATCTAGCGATCTTACGGTATTATATCGGCCTCCTGGGGTAACTAGGATCTTTGCTTGGAAGTACGGGTTCATAATATAGGCTAGTTTGAAATCGAGATCCCCCAAATTACTTCTTTATTAGTTGCGGTTTTAGTCAACCGAGGGTTATGTTTGGCTATCCCGCCAGAACTCGGCTTATACCACGAGTGCTGGATAGCTTTGGGTGTTATCATTGATTGAGACTGCACCTCATCCCGTCACCCTAATTTTGTTAAATTGAATAGGGTAGAAATGGTACGAAGGGGGGGGGCAGAATGATCCCTAATGTGGTGGACTTGTTGTTGAACGGTTGTGCTTGGCCTTGATGATGCAGGGATGTGAAGCACCGTTCAGGAGATATGCAGATGGCTCGGATACGGGAGATTGTTCAACAATAGCATATATCGACATGTCTTTCCTTTGTTGTCACGGGAGTGTACAGTACGGGGGCATAAGGGCATGTGGTAAAATACAGAGATAAGTGTGGCGATCCATGGAAAGATCAGGACGTGGTATTTGGATTCACTTATACTTGTCTTTACCGCTAGTATAGTTGAGATCGAACGAAGTGCGAATGGTGAGACTTAAAGTCACATTCCATATCCTTCCTACAAAGTGCTTAAGTCTCACGTGTATTCTCTTATTCTATCGTGTACTTATGTGCAACCCTCATTTCCCACATTGACACTTGTAGCCTTTACTGATCAACTAGGTAACTGTGGCTGCAGAGGGTGGCTACGGTGGACAATTAGTGGTATGATACAAGTAAGTTCGGGGTTGAGTGTCCACCATACCAGCCTCCACCGACGACCCGATAGGGAGATTTCTATAGACCGCTCGCACGGCCGGGGTGAAGGTAGACACCTAACATGACAATTCCAATACAATGTGTTCGGCTTCAACCCGGACGTGTGGGTGCTGGGCAGAATTTGACCCTATACGACAACATAATCAAGACCTGGAGATCAGGGTGACCGCGGGCCTTACGATGCCCCCTTGCCCACAACTTGCTCAATCTCAAAAGGCAGTACTTATCACGGAGGAGTGGTTGCGGCGGGTAGACTATTGTTCCAACGGGATGTCTCAGAAGACCCTCGTGTGGTCATCGGTATAATAGAGTAGAGTGCTGGTATGTGATATTCGATTCGCGGGAATCCCGTTTCCTCGGGGTGCACTCTACTCGAGTAGCATGCATGTAATGTAACCACTAAAGAACTTTCTAGCTGGGAAGCGGTGCCTTCCCGCAGTTCCTAAGCATGGATTAATCGCTTTTACGAGTACACAAGCCAGCACTAATAGGACAGTATCGAATCATTCAAAGTCGTTGGATATACCAGAAAGGGAAGGGACATTTCCTGAATTGGGCCTAAATAGCGTTTCCGAAAGGAGCTAACTTTAGTCTTGGCTTTCCAGAAGACCGGGAGCCCCCCTCAGCGGTCCGCGGCATTGTTTTTTTCCGGAGTATCGTAAATACTGCTGCTAACCGCGGGAAAGCATTTTTGAGATTTTAGCTTCTTGTTAAGGGTGTCGCCTTGCTAAGGGGGGGCATCTACTACACTACTATAGTACTTGTACTAGTACTCGAGTATATGGTGGAATTAAACCTAGTCTTACGCCATAGCCAGCTAGGCTCATGTCAGAATATAAATTATCGCCACTCCCGTTCGGGACCCCCTCTTTGCTATTATCTCCCGCAAACTCTATCAATTCTTAAACCGCCTAGTTGGCTCCCTATATCAACCGCCAATCCTATAAAATGGCCCCCTTGATCACAGAGACCCCGACCCCTCATAAGGCCAACGATGTCCCTAGCGACAAGGGAACTAATTTGAAAAAAGCACCCGGATTTACCCCCGGTTATACGGTTGTAGAAGGAGAGACTACCGGCTACAAATACGAACACCTCAAGCCTTGCTTCCCCGACGTTACCTGGCCACCTCTCGAGGAGGTTCCCTACTCCGATAAGGGACTTCTCGGGGATCCCGAATATAAAGATCTCTTAGCCGAGGCTACGGATGTCTTTGACTACACGCCAAAGATCGGAACTGAGATTCATGGAGTCAGCCTAAAGACCCTTACAAACGCTCAGAAGAATGACCTCGCAAGGTTGGTTGCCTATCGAGGCGCCGTATTTTTCCGAGGCCAAGAGGATTTCGAAGTTGAGGATCAGCTGGAGCTTGGGCGATACTGGGGGCCGCTGCACAAGCATGCAACAACCAGCGTCCCGCAAAAGGAAGGGCTAGATGAGGTTCACGTGATTTACCACGACGGGAATAGTCTGGATCAGAGGGCTTTATTCACACCAGCCCATCTCTGGCACGCAGACGTAAAAGCTCCCCGCATAACTTATTCCCTTCTCTCTGACACTTCTGCCCAGGTAACCTATGAGATCCAACCACCCTCCTATACTCTTCTCAAAGTGCTACATGGCCCTCCACGCGGGGGTGGTGGTGATACCCTCTGGTCATCCCAATATGCTACTTACGATGTTCTTTCCTCCCCGATGCAAAAGTATCTCGAAGGCCTCACGGCCCTCCACTCTGCCGAAGAACAAGCAATAGGTTCACGCGCAGCCGGGAGACCAGTGAGGCGAGAGCCGGTGGTCACTGAGCATCCTTTGGTCCGCACGCACCCGGTCACTGGCTGGAAGAGTCTATTCGTGAACCCCGGGTTTGTGAAGCAGATTGTCGGCGTACCAAAGATGGAGAGCGATGCTATTCTAACGTACCTCAATGGCATTGTTGTTGCAACACAGGAGCTTCACGTTCGCTTCCGTTGGGAAGAGCACACCGTTGCCATCTGGGATAACCGCATTTGTGTAAGTCTCCCTTATTTCGGGGTTAGAATTAAGAGTTTGAGCTAATATTCTGAAACCGTAGAACCACACTGCCACCTACGGCTTCTCACCTCACATGCGTCACGCCATCCGTGTTACACCCCACGGCGAACGTCCGGTGTTAGATCCTAATAGCAAGTCTCAGGAAGAAGATCTTGATGCAAAGGCTGGCAGAACGCCCGTTAACAAGAACGGCGCCAGACAGTCAAACTACAATGATTAGGGTATTTCCAAAGCGCATCAGATCCAGCAGGGACAATGTGATTGCTGAGTGCACAGTTATGATTTCATTTCTTAACTTCCCTTATTTTGGTTTTTGTTCCACTATTTCCAGTCGGCGCAGGTGCATGGAAAGCAGAGTCCCTGCGATTCTAAGACGTTTTTCTACTTATTTACTAAAGCGAGCCAATTGCTAAGCTAGTATAGTATATTCATCTTTCTTCTTTTCTAGTGAAACTTCTTATCCAATTAATTTCTTGTCGGGATTCATTCATTCACTTTCGATGAGATTGGGCTTCCACATAGCAACCCTCGGGCAAGTACTGAATTCCCACTCTCCGATAGCCGGCTGGCATTGCTACTATATCTGGCATACAACCCGTGAGGACCGTCCACACTTTCTCTCCTTGTACCTACCCTAATCCTACCTACACAAAACTAAGCGAATAATCAGCAACCAGGTGCCATTTAGATGAACCATCCTCAGTCTTCCTGTATACTTCCTTCACCAAGCGAACTCTCCGACCCTCCCTTCATCTGACCTGGCTCTAGCAGGGCCACGCAAGGAGACTCGAGCTCGGTCCACGAGCGCTCCCCTGAGGCCAGCTTTGGCCTTATGTGTCGGGGTTTTTGATGAAGCCTAAAGGAAAACACGAAGAAAAGGAACAAACGGTGCAATCGCAAAGGACTCTAAGTGGAGTGGTAGTTGATGGAGGAACGAACGTCTGAATGGCTGCTTTCTCTCTAGCTAAGGACAGGCTAGGAGATATATCTCCGTCTAACTAACAACCTGACACTCCCGAAACACACCAAACTTTCTAAAGAAACACACGCAATCTAGAACTATCCCGATCTCCCTTCATCCGCCATGCTCCTGAAGCCTGTGCCCTGCCAGTGCGCTAACTCCCATATGCCTAGTGACATAGAGTCTGAAAGAAACAATGAAACCAAATGCCCGACACCTCATATCCTATAACATCAACAAAACCATGAAAGAACTATCCTATGCCGAGCGGGATAGGATATGAGAACAATCCACGACAAAGCACCTAACCACCAAAAACCAGAATGCGACATGCCCTATAACCGTATCTCTCCTGACCGCATATCCGCTAACATGGATATCCACCTAACAACCTAACCGCATGCCCTATAGGCAATCCAGCAGGTTTCAGATCCGGTTTGGGGGTGCCACTGTTGCTGAAAGCCTTTTACCAATGTCTCAATGTGGCTTTCAAGGAATCCGTATAGTTGCGGGTGGTATTATGGGCCGACAAACGACCATGTGGCCCTTCCTGCTACTAGCCTCGCAGAGGTTTCGATGGTATACCTCCTTGTCCATGAGGGGACTTGCGCTCTAATGACAAACTGGAAGGGTGAAATCTTGAGTCTACCGAGGGGAGAGAAGGGCGTTTGTAGTACGATAGCGGATCCTCGCCACAAACTTTGAGAAATCAAGGCTATTGTAAGAATCAACTAAAGAGCACAGTAGCGGAAGTGGGATTACCGTGGGAAAAGCTTACTAAACAAGAGAGGGGGTAATGGACTAGACAATCTATCGATATGCTGGCTAAGCACAGTCCAAGAGGGACACATCTGAACAAACTCTATAGAAACACACTATCCTGAAACGTCGTGATTCTCCGTGATCCCAAACAATCCAGGGCCGTCTCGATCTCTGGAAACTCTATGCCCTGCGCCTTATGCCGACCAGCACAAAGAGCAGAACAAAGGAAACCAACTGCCTTGCGCCAAATGGCAGAGAGTGATGAAACAACAAACCGAATACCCATATTCTATGCCTATAGCATAGGATGTGGAAGCAGCAATCCACCACCGCGTCTAATCACTACTCACCATATACCTCCATGGCCAATACCGGCCCATCTCCTAGCCGCACGCCCTACTCGTAGTGGTACTATCCCACGACCTGTTTAGATATTCCGGTTGGTTTTAAAATCTTCAACACTAGCCTATTTGAATAATCGTGACAGGGAAAACCATGGGTTAGAAAGGGATACGGTACAAGTGACCGCAGGGACGTGCCCCGCGCACTTCCACTGAAGCAGACTCCACAGGGGGCCGTTCGCTGCGGAGCGAGTTGCTGAGCCGGAGGCAATTATCTTATTGAAAAGAATAAATACCGTATCATACTCATCACCGTTCCATAAGTGGGAGCAGGGTGCTCCGATAGCCCCGAGGTCGTGATCCCGAGTGACTTCCTATGATTCCAGGTGGAGTCAACAACGGGCCAGAGGAGAACGCTGTCTGGTCGCTAAGGCACATGTGGAGAAGCTCATCTGAAGGGCCGACGCAGCATCCTCTTCGGGAATGCCGGGAGCCTGCTCTAGTCATGGGAGCAAAATAGCGAACCCAGTATGCGTCTGTATTGCCTGATGGCCGATGAGCTATGCCGCTATGTGTTTGGGAAGACTGCCGTTGATTGTTTGGAATGATTCTGGATCGCTCTTTGTGTGTCCTTAGCCAGGATATCTGTCGCTCGTCTAGCTCACCTTTTTCTCAGTTATGATACTTGCGCTTCATTCGTTGTGGCCCCCCTGCCACAGCTTTTTGGCTTTTTTTCTCGGGGTGGACAACGAAAAGCAAAGGGGGCTGAAGTCAGGGGCCGCCTGAGAGTACAGCTACTATTGTAATAGGTGCTAGGAACTACGATAAAAATCCTAGTAAAAATATTGCATGGAATAACTTAACGGAACAATACCCGTTGGTGTTGGCCTGAGAGCTAAATAGTACCTTGGAATTGAGCCGGCATTCGATGGCTCTCAGCTCCATTAGTATACCACAAAATTATATCTAACTTTGCGCCATACTATTGGGGGGGGGTTTATTCCCGGGCTCAAGGGTATAAATTCGCAACACCCTCATACCCTCACAGCTTTCTAACTGCTCTTAGCAGCTCACTAACTACTCCTCACAATCCTCATTGACTCTTAAACCGCTCACTTGAGTTCTTATCTCTCCTCATACTACCATAACAGCCCTTCCCTTTACTATATGATACAATGGCCTCTTCGATTGTTGATTTGCTGGCTTCTGGGGAAGCTAATGGCACCCCTAGCAACGAAGGAACAGCTCTGAGAAAAGTCCCTAAGTTTACCCCGGGATATACCGCGGTGGAGGAGGAAAAGACCGCTGGCTACGAATACGAACACCTCAAGCCTTTCTTCCCCGACGTTACCTGGCCACCGCTCGAAGAAGTTTCCTACTCCGACAAAGGACTTCTCGGGGACCCCGAATATAAGGATCTCCTAGCGGAGGCTACGGATGTCTTTGACTACACGCCAAAGATCGGAACTGAGATTCATGGAGTCAGCTTAAAGGCTCTTACAAGCGCTCAGAAGAATGACCTCGCGCGATTGATTTCCTACCGAGGTGTGGTATTTTTCCGGGGTCAGAAAGATTTTCAAGTTGAGGATCAGCTGGAGCTCGGACGATACTGGGGGACGCTACATAAGCACGCAACTACCAGTGTGGTAAAAGGGTTGGATGAGGTTCATTCCGTTTACTATGACAAGAATAGCTTGGATCAGAGGGCCTTATTTGCTCCCGCCCATCTTTGGCATGCAGACGTAAGTTACACTCTTATCCCTCTCGACCTATTCAGTTCTCTAACGGTTCCACAAAGGTAACATATGAGATCCAACCACCTTCCTATACTCTCCTCATAATTCTTCGCGGACCTCCACGCGGAGCTGGTGGGGACACCATTTGGTCCTCCCAATATGCCGCCTACGATGTTCTCTCCACCCCAATGCAGAGGTATCTCGAAGGCCTCACGGCCCTTCATACATCTGAAGAGCAGGCAGCAGGTTCACGTGCAGCCGGGAGACCAATAAGGCGGGAGGCCGTGACCACCGAGCACCCAATTGTACGCACTCATCCCGTCACCGGCTGGAAGAGTCTATTTGTGAACCCCGGGTTCGTGAAGCAGATTGTCGGCGTGCCAAAGATGGAGAGCGATGCTATCCTGAAATATCTCTATGACATTATTGTTGCGACACAGGAGCTTCATCTTAGGTTTAGCTGGGAAGAGCATACCGTTGCAATCTGGGATAACCGTATTTGCGTTAGTGTCCCCCCTCCCGCTCCAGGGTTAGAATTGTGAGCGTGAACTAACGGCCCGAATGATAGACCCACACTGGAACTTTCGGCTTCGCACCACACGTGCGTCACCTTCTCCGTGTTACGACGCAGGGTGAGAGACCAGTGTTCGATCCCAATAGCAAGTCTCAAGAGGAGGATCTCAATGAAAAAACTGGCAGAGCCCCCGTTAATAAGAACGGCGCCAGACAGTCCAACTATAACGATTAAGTGTGTTCGGGAGTGTCGGACGAGGCTTTCGTTATCTCCGGGTCCCCTGTTTCATTTGTTCATTTGTTCATTTAATTACGGTACCTTGTTAGCCTGGTGAGAGCAAGTGGTGTTTTTCCAGACTGAGGCTGTCAACTAGTTGCGCACTCTTACATTAAACCGAGTTGATTTCTCACTCATGATTATTTACTTAAAGGCTGAACGCTTTCCATTGTAACCGGCTGACAGCTCGGTTGAGCGAAGAGTGCCTATTTTCATGCTGGGTCACTCGATTAAATTTCGGTTTCTCTGTTGAAATCCTAGGAGAGATATCGACAAGCAAGAGAGGAAAATGCGATTGAAGAATTGCTTGATTAACTATAGTGCTCGGGGGGGTTGCTATATACCCAAGTACCCCTATTGTAGCAGTCCATATTGAGAGCCCCTCAGACCTCTCAACGCTAGTTCACTAGCTCGCCTGCCAAGCATCGTGAGCTTCACAATACTAGAATAATACAGTATGATATCCGCATATTCCAACATTCTCGTGTTGAAAACTGCAGTTCTATGACCGCACTTGGTGCGGGATGTGCCAGCTCTCTCTGCCCGCAGTGGCCGCAGTGGTATACGTACGCGCTAGTGAGAGGACGCGTCAGCCTGTATTTTTGTTTCCACCCCCTTGTTTCTACCTTTCTTCCTGTCTTCTCTTATGACACAACCTTTGCTCCTGTACACAACTTTACTCCTAACTTTCCTTTCATCAACTTAACACAATCAATAAACGATCTTCATCTCCATTGAAGCGGTTCCACTCTACTGCGTAGAATCCCAACCGTAAATCATTTCCCTCACAACCATTATTTGCAACATCTCGCACAAATATAAACAGTGAAACAATCCTGCACCCTCCTCATACAAAGCTCCACAATCTTCCGCGGGTTGTTTTCGAATTGGGTCATGGGCCGGCGGAGAATGCGGCCCACCATAGCAATCCTACGGATTAGAGTTTGCTCGGAGAGACCAAAGAGCCTGCATCATGAGTTAACTACAAGGCCCGGCCTTCTGACCCCCCTACTCCTCAAGAAAATAAAGGGAATCAGGCATGGAACTAATCACCCTACAGTGAACTTCAGCTCCCACCTCGACCCCCTAGTGAGAGTAATAACGCTATTGATAACAGCTGCCTAATTTCAGCTTAACTACCCGAAACCTGCTACCCACGGTTTTCGCTTCGTCCTACTTCATCTACCCTAGGAGTATAAAGTTAACTCCGCGTAGGGACTCTGAAAGCGGAGTATCTAAGATTGAGGGTATTTTTCCCACAGGTTAAGTTTTGCACTAAAAGGAGGTATTGATCCAGTCTTCATTTTGCACTCACTATTAATTGGAATGATTTTTTGTGATTGACAGTTGGTTAAGGTTCGTCTGATTATACGAGAAGTTTTCTATTACACTATAGGATGAGTTAACTCGCTCGACTCTCAGACCACAGTACCTGCACTACTGTCTGAGCAGAAGCCCTTATGGGCACCCACCAGCGATACCCAGGTAAAACCGGGGGATGTACAGTACCTCTCACCCCCATCTATGATCCAAATAGTTTACCACACTCAAATTCTATAAACAAAATGAAGGGCATACGCCACCTGAAGGCGTAATAGCACAAGAAAGAATTGGAGGAAAAGCAAGTCTTCCCCCCCCCCTCCACCGAGTAAACCGCGAATCTCGCCCCTAACTATAAAACTATAATAGAGAATCCGTGTAGCATTTAGAATTTGCAGCCACTTTCCCTACGCTCCCCCGACCAGAAGATGCAAATCAGGCTTTTTAAGAAAGGAAAAGAGTCAAACAGACTCCCATTTATTTTTATTCTACTACCCGGACGATCGCCAACCCTACCGCTACAGGCAGGGCTTGGAGTCGGATTCTATGATACCACTTCCCACCAGGTCTGATTTGCGCTATAGCCTTATTGGGAAAGGCTTAAGTTCTTCGGTCTCAGCCAGTTCCTGTAGGGTAGGATTCCTTAAATCTCCTACCCTACGTGACGGATCGCTCAATAATAACTCGTTTTGAAAGGAGCTGAACTACGACACTGAACTCCTGCTAAGTGTATAGGATATTAACAGTTCTTGGCATATTAACCACTGCGCCAGCTAGGTATTTTCACACTATATCGATACAGGAACAAATACTTACCCAGTTGTCTTTGATTTCTTTCTTTCCCCTAACATTAGACCTCCAGTGCAACAACACACAGCTCCAGACACCTCCAGGTCCTGTTTTTCCTCCTCCCGTATACTTCCTTTCTTCTCTTCAGCCCAGCTTGCTAGGGATGCACTATTGCTGCTAGGTGTAGGAGTTATGACAGAAGGGTGAAGGATATCTGGTTTGGCGGATTCTCAGAGGATCAGATCCGACTTTTCGGTAGGCTGCACGGTGGATAAGTAGACAGAAACTCGAATAATGAGATTGTGCTATGTGGCTCAGGTTTCCCAGGTCTGTAAAAAGCGAGCTCGGCACCTCTGAGAGCCAAAGAAACTAAAACCCCCCAAATATTACGGGGGGATGCAGCGCCAAGGATATAGCACCATCCTAATAGCTCGAGCTCCTGCATTACGATGCGGCATGATTTTGGCTGGGTGGGTGGGGAAGTCACCGAATGGAGCTGCATTCGGTTGGATTTAGGGTAACTTATAGGAATACTCGGCGAGTTCGATAGGAGGTCCCTAATGGAGTCGACCAATGGACCATTTAGTAGGATAAACCTTCTCAGATCATATTTGCATCATACGTTTATGTGTGTGTGAAATGAGCTCTTTCTCGATAAAAAAAAAAAACAGGTTCTTGCTCCTCTAATTAGCTTCGTGGTCGCATATTGGGATGGCCATGCGTCTCAAGAACCGTCGAGTTATTTTTAGGGATGAGGGCTTGCGATGTTGGTCTAGACCCTTGTGCGTGGGTTCTCACCGCTGACTAAATTATATCAAGATGTGCTCGTGGATGTATGATACTTTTACTCGAGTATTGTTCCAGTGCGGGCATCATCACTGGTCACTCGGCAACTGCAGTATGAACCAATCTGCTAGCAAAAAAACTATCCTTATTTCATTTGCTCGATCTCAACTGACTTTTTTTTTTTGAGAATATATTCGAAATAACCCCAAATCGCCGGTTTCGATTACCTTGTGAAAAAAGGCCGATTCGATTCCAATCGTGCCGCATACTACTATTATTGTATAATAGATTGTCGGTGGTTTACTGCAGGTCTGCAATCTGTCTATTTCTATAATTTTCAACGGGTTATTATTGTTCTATGAGGCGGCAGGTCGGGGGGGGGGGGGCTATTCGGCCATGGGAGTGGCTGGACGAGCATGGCTTAACCTAGAGAATCCCGACTTCGCCGTGGTGGATTCATGATGATAACCCGGAGAAATTTCAAGTTTGTTTCAGTTAATCTTCAGGTCCGGGCTGATCAGTCCCACCGCCCCAATCGGGTAACGATTAGCATTGATCAATGCGGGATTACTTACGACTCGAGCACCCCGCAATATCCCACCCTGACCAGGAAGAAAATAAGACCCATTAAATTTACGCTGCAACGGAATGTACGATATCTCCTCCCACACCAACAAAACTACTCGACCCTCACCCCTCACCCCTTATCACACCACAAAAACAATGCGCCTCCCCTACACAAACCTGTCCCCGGCCCCAGACCCCGCAGAATCCCAAGTAATCTCCGAAACCCTCGCTCGCAGAGGCACCGCTGGCCTCCTTCCCCTAGACCTGACCCTTCTCCATTCTCCGCCTATAACATCAGGCTGGAATGTCTTCTTGGGCGCAATCCGCACCCAAACCCTCCTCGCCACCGACCTCCTAGAGCTCGCGATCTGTCGCATCGCAGTCATCAACAGCGCGCATTTTGAATGGACGCAGCACGCCCCGTTAGCGCTCTCCGCGGGAGTGACGCCGCAGGGGTTGAGGGCGATTAGAGATAGTGACAATGACGGCGAGTGGGAGAAGATGGGGCTAACGGAGAAGCAGAGGGCAGTCGTGGGGTTTGCGAGTGAGAGTACTAGGGATGTCAGGGTTTCTGATGCGGCTTTCGAGAGGGTGAGGGGGTTGTTCTGTGATCGGGAGGTGGTGGAAATTACGGCGGTGGTGGGGGCCTATAATTGCGTGTCGAGGTTTCTGGTTGCGCTGGATGTTGGCGAGGGGAATTCTGTTGAGGTGAAAGATTATGGGATCCCGGGGGAGGGCCGTGGGGGGTAGTTAGAGAAGACCCTTTCGATCATGCGCTTGGCATTCCCATCTTTCGGATGCATCCACCAAGGTATAGTATATGATACCACCATAAAAATGTTAGACGCCCAACTATCATCACTGTTTCCATTCCAACAGTGAATAGACCAGCAAACCGGTGAAACTCGGAGGGTTTATGAATAAATAAAGTAAAGAAACAAACCAATCCAACAGTGCCGGGGTGATGGACAATTTTCAAGGGCATTGAACTGTATTATGAGAAAATTGAAACTGGAAGGAAGAGCAAACCAGATCCAATGGAATGATTGCGGGAACGGACCTTGTGATCCTCCTCTAAGTTTTTTCTCTCCTCACCTTAGTCAATGTTTCACTTTTCAGACACTCGAGTAGTGTATTTCTCGGTCAATGGTATCCGAGATGTTTTTTCTAGAAGAGCACGGCATGGAGCCGGGCATTTGAAATCAATCCTTACTGATAACTCGTTTTCCTTGTACATATAAAATGGTGGGGCTATTTTTTTGCAAAAGTAACTTTGAAAACCACCATACACGAGCGATTCAAAACTTTACTATCTCCACTGAGGAGTACACCCTGATCCATATCTTCCCAAAGATGTGTTGCTGTGGTTGGAGAGGTTCGGGGGTTGTTCTTGTGTTGGTTCTTGGTTAATTTCAAGTGCTAGGAACCATAGTGTAAAGATTCACATACTCGAGCACAGGTATGGGTGTAGAAGGCGGTTGGGGGGCATGATGGCATCGGAATAAATACTTGTACTCGAGTATGATACATCTGAAGGGCAACTCACCACCTTAAAACATTGGTTTTGGGCAACCCGCATTAACTTTACCTGCTTTCTCCTTGATTGGTGCCGCAGCGGAAAAAATGGTTTGCCGCCAAGATTATGTCTGAGACAAGGGATGACTAAGTTGCTACCGGTACTTCAATATTCTGCAGCGATAACGTGGGTAGCTATGATCAAATGCTGAATATTGGTATTTTTAAGATGGCTCTCTATTTTTTAAATTCCCAGCTTAGAGAGAAAATAATAATAAATGTTGCTATCAAGGAGACTTCGCACCCTGAACTTTGGCATTTTTCAGATGGGATGGACTCTGGGTACCGTACCGCAATACACAATTTCACACCAAAAACTCTGTACCTGAGACAGATAGAAAAGAATAAAAAACCTGACCAGACTGGTCTAGGGGAGGCAGCTCCAATGTCCTGGCACATGGTCTGTTTATTCGAGCTTTTATCCTAGGGTGCTGGTATGTGACTTATGATGTCTTTGTTAAGATTTCAAGTGGGCTTTGATTGATATTTGTCATGTGGTTTTGTGATGTACTCGTAGTTGCACGAGTACCGTACTGTACCGGTATGATGCTCTACATCCAGTGAGTTAAGCATCAAGCAAAGGTTAAGAAAGAACAAGGTCATACCGGTACTAGACTGGATCAAACCAGAAATCGAAAGCTCATCGATTGATATTACAGATATCAGACAATAACTTTTCTTTCATAATCTATACCCCTCGCTACCTTACGAGGTGGGGAGGGCAAATGTGAAACTTTTAATAGCCAAACACCATACCGTACTCCAACAACATAGATTGGCCGGTGCTCGAGTACAGTACAGCATAGGATCATACAAAGGCAAATAGTTGACAGCTTCTTCTACGAGTACTAAGCTGTTTCCTCCCTCTCAAGCTCTCCTCCCTTCCTCCTCCCCACATGTCCAGAAGTTAGTCTTCTAAATCCTTTACCACTTTACCTAACTTGTCCTCGCAACTCATGCCACATATTCTCATCACAACTGCCACCTCCTTTACTCATCAATTTTTTAGGTTCAGTGATCCCTCCGCTTTCCCCTACTCGAGTACTTTCGCCCCCCCTCCACCTCTCTTTTATAACGGCTGCCCCTGGGATAGCGAATGCTTTCCTAAGAGTTGAGGCCGCAAAGGCAGCCCTCTTGGAATACCCCTAAAAATCGCAGTTCCACTAGACACAATCAAATTCTCAGAAGACTTTATGGGAAAAGTCAAACTGAAACCTCAGTCTCATCATTCCGGCCTGAATCTTTCTCCTTGGCACCCAGTCCCCCCCCATGGACACGACCGACAATCAACCGAGAGGCCGCAGTGAAGCCTGCCGTATTGTGAAGGTAAGATAGCAGTGGCAATTTTTCCGGAACCCAGAAGCAGGGCAATGTGACAAGCAATAAGGCCTTTCAGTGTGGTTGTGACGGTAAGGGAGGGTGCGTTGTGCTCGGGTTTATTATTATAACTTATCGTGTTCTTTCGGCAATTGCGCGGACCGTCTGTCGTGAGATTCCTGAGATTTGGCAAGTTTTTTGCGGTCTGATTGATGAAGATTTGTTTGCGGCGCCTACAGTATTTTCTATACCAGTGCTCATACAGTGCTCGCGCTGCCAGAATCTGCCACCCCACCCCTCTGCCCTGGCACAGACCGTGTCCGGGATACCGTATCATATCATAGAACAAACGCGAACCGAACAACAGCAGACCATCGCCCAATGATCCCTACTCCCTATCTCCTCCTCATACTACGGTAGTACTCAGGAACCATCTACCTTCCACCTGTGGATGACCTATTCTGAACCTATCAAATTTGAACTCTCGCCCGGACCAATCATCGTACCTGAGGCGCATCCCCATCCTTCTCTTTTTTATTTTATTTTTATTTTTAAAGAAAATAAAGATCGCAATTCGTCCCCGTAATGTCAGATTTCACGATTGCTTCGCCCGCTCCTCGATGATCAGTAATCTTCTCATCCGGGCCGCAGCAAAATGAGGTGCGAGAAGGCATGGAATACCGGTAGCAAAAAGGCTGTCTCAAGACGACATGGCAAGAAGGGGAGTGTCTGAATGAGCAGTCCTTTGCGAGCTGATTTTGTGATGAATGCGCATGCAAAGTAGGTAACGCCACAAGCATAGTGACTTGTTCCCCCTGAATCCTCATCGTGTGGCTAGGGAGGGAGGAGTGTCCATGCGGACAGGAAAAGTTGGCCAGATAGCGGTGTCACATTCTTTTCTTCCTCGCATTTCTTTCATTCTTCTAGTTCTTATTCAGACGTACGCCGTTCTCGCCCACCTGACACGGGAAGGGAGGAAATAACACCGTGGTGAGCAGAGCCTAATCGACGAACCTCACTTTCCCCAACAACTACCATCGAGCATACGAAAATCACCAACAAAGAGCGTCAATTGCAGCGATGATACAACATTCCCTCTCCCCTTGTGTCTCCACAACCCCCATCCCCAGGACGACGACAACTACCACTACTTCCGACGAACGACCTGAGCAGGAAACAAGGGAACCAGTAACCCTCCTCTCCCTTCCTAACGAACTCCTCGCAATCGTCGTCTCCCGCCTTCCTGCTCCAGCCCTCGGCCGTCTCCTGCAGACCTGCAAACAATTGCACTACCGCCTAACCCCGCACCTGCTAGAGCGCGCACAAAGGCCCTGGTTCGGCCTACCGCCAATCCTCCAAGCAACCGAGCGGGAGCACAGATCGCTAGTTAAACTCCTCCTGGCTCTCGGTAGTTGCCCCAACGCCGTGAGCAGCACAGGATCCACACCTCTACACCTGGTGAAGACTGCCGAGATGGCCGAAATACTACTATCCGGGGGAGCAGATGTAGCGAGGAGGAATCGACATGGTCTCACAGCGCTACATTATGCGAGTAGCGACGCGAGGTTACTAGAACTTCTCGCGAAGCGTGCGGGGAAGGAGGTCATCAACATGAAGGCAGACGCGGGTGGTTATACCGCTCTCCACTGCTCTGTTAGGAACGGTGCCTGGCCGGTTAGGGTGTTGCTCGCACATGGTGCGGATCCCGGGATTATTGATTCGTCCGGGCGGACAGCGCTGCACCTTGCCGCGGGGATTGGGAGCATAGATGCTATCAAGGAGTTACTTGGTCATGCGGATGTGAGTGTTCAAGATCACGGCGGATGCACTGCACTGCATTGGGCCGCGACGTGGGAGAACTGGGATGCTGTTAGGACACTCGTGGAGGAGGGGCGTTCGCCGTTGCATTTGAAGAGCAGGACGGGGAAGACGGCGAGGGACGTTGCGGCCGAGAAGGAGTGGATGGATGGAGTTGGCTACTTGGAGAGGATGGCTGCAGGGGGGATTTTATGAGCTGGTTGGGGGGCTACGGTGCGGGGTATTGGGTTTTGTTATGGACGAGGTGGGGGGGGATGGTTAATTAGTAATATCACGATATTCGTAGCTATTAATATTAGTATGATACCGGTATCAGCACAGACACCCCAGATGTTGGCGTCATAACCCCAATAACCATCCAATCATATCACTAGCAAATGGAAGGATCCCCCCGAATGGTATTGGATCTTGGTGTTGTCATCGTTACACCTAGCCTGGTGTCGGTGGTGGTCGAGTCCGATGCTAGATAGGCCACGATAAAGGTTTTGCTGGTTAACATTACAAAGGGTGAATTCTCTTGGTGGGATAAAAAGTTATTTATCCGCTTACCCACCCCGACAGCACCAAGGACAACAACAACATAGACTCCGATTCTGGGAAGGTGCGGTGCCTCGGGCAGTCAGAAAGGGAGATGATGGACATAACCATGATGAGATAATCGACAGGTGCAGCACGGTCATGTTTAGATTTTAATGCGTTTCCGTGCACTTCCAGGCAACTGCATAACTACCCATATCTCACCGGGTAGCTTCCCTTTCCTTCCACCCTCTCGTCTCCTAATTGACTGAAGCACTATTTCCGTGTACTTCGTATCTCCGCGCCGACAATTTGCACACTTTTTTGGAGTGATGGTTGCTACTGTACCCTACAGGCTTATAAAGGGCAGGTGCCAACCCTTGGCCTAGTGACAGGAGCACTCGCGGTTCATTGAGATACCAAGTGATACCGATACTGATCCGCCTTCCCTGATGGTCCCCTCCCCTACTTCCTCGTACATCGCTTCATGCATCTATACCCTCTACCTCCTCTTTTCCACCACCCTACATATCTTCTTGCAAATCCTGCTCTCCTTCCTATCACTCCCCAGAACATTGCATACCCACTTCCTCCATAACGGCGCGAAATATCTCGAAGAGCACTACCACACGCCGAACGCTTTCGCCCTAATCACAGGCAGTACCGACGGGATTGGTCGGGCGCTTGCCTTAGAGCTTGCCGATAGAGGAGTGAGTATCTCCCCCTTCCATCAACCCAAATTGTGCTGATTTTATATCAATAGTGGAACATAATACTCCACGGCCGAACACAAGCGCGCATAAAACCATTGCTGGAACACCTCCGGGAGAGGTATCCCCGCCAGGAATTCCTCCCTTTGCCCATCGAGGCAGCGGAAGTTCGAGCTGGGGGTGTTAGTCAAGCGCTACAGAAGCTAGGGCCGAACATCTGTGTGACACTGTTAATCAACAACGCCGCCGCAATCCCGCCTGTAAGGGCGTTCCCGGGATTGAGCGATGAGGAGGTTATTGATAACGTGGCTGTGAACGTGGCGTTCGGAATGTTAGTTGTTAAAACGCTAATGAACGGGTGGTTTGCTAGAAGAGCCTGCGTGCTCGCGATGGGGAGTATCGGGGCTGTTATGACTTTGTTGGTTTCCTCCGCGGAGAATTTAGGGCTGAATAGAGGGGGGCTGATGATGGTGTGATAGGGCAGGAACTCCAACCTATTCTGCATCGAAATCATTCACTCATAAGTTTTACGCCTGTTTGCGAACCCAACTGTCTTCTCCGCACCCCGCGTTTTCCACAACCTCCTCCTCCTCCTCAACGGAGTTGGAGATCCTCCCTATGATTGTTGGGGGAGTACGCACCAAACTGACACCCGTATCTGGAGACGGTAACATATTCTTCCCGGCGCCACAAGAGTTTGCCCATCACGCTTTAGCGAAGGTTGGACTTGGACGGGAGGTCTATGGGTACTTCTGGCACGAGGTGCAGATGTGGTGTATTACGGTTTGGCCGGAGGAGGGGGGGATGAGGGGGTGGGTCAATGGGGTAATGATGCGCGGGGTGGAGAAGTCGAGGGCTGAGGGGTGGAGGAGGTTGGGCGAGGGAGCGAGGATGGTTGATGGGAGGTTGGTAGGGGGAGGGAAGGGCCTCGAGGGGGGGTCAGTGGGGAAATGGTAGAAGCGACGGTTATGGAAAATTCTGAGTATTAAAGGATGGACGTATAAACTGCTGGGCATAGAGTATGGTGAGCCATGCTCCCAGCTATTCCTAGTACACTGTGGGCTGTGCAAGTTGGACTCGCCGCTGCGCATGCAATATTTGTCACATCTTCGCTGTGCTGTACTCGTACTGCACAAGTATATACCTCTCAACTCGGCAGTGATTCAGTAAGAAAACAGGAGCATTCACCGGGGTGAAGGAGGACGGAGGAAGTACAGTACACCACTGCGGGTCATCCAACATTGATAGCAGACAACAGAATTCCGGAATTCTTTTGCCTTTTCCCATGGCTCTACTTCCCCTAGATAGCCCAATTGGCTTGGCCCCAACTCTCCCCAGTTATTTGCGACCATTCTTCTCCACCGCCCTGCATAGGACTCGTCCGTTAAGTTGGTGCAAGTGCGTCCGGGGTAATAGAAACCCTTGCGCTCGACCACTGGGGTACCGTAGGCCTAGTAGCTATGCCCTCCTCAGATGGACCCTGCTGCGTGAGACCTATTTGCCAATCAATTGTTCGAGCTTTACGCTATCATATGATACCTCATGCTAATCAACCTCGCTATAAAAAAAAACCCCCGAGGCTTAAACTTCACCGCCAGGGACAACTCCACGCCAATTTACCGTTCCCGCCGCGACAACTGTACGAGTACTCGTAGAACTACCGGTAGTACATCCTCCCTCACGCCCATCCCTTACATGCTCCCTCACGCCCATCCCTTACATGCTCCCGCAACCTCGCTCCCCCGCCGAACGAAACATGGGTGAGAAAGGGCCATGCTTCAATCGACAATCATTAACCAAACAAGTCACCCTGCAGTCATTCTGCACGTGTTTGCTCGCTCACCCCGCTGACTGGGGATGAGCGAGGGAGGGGATGTCCACAGCACCTGCGGTATCTCTTCTAGATAGTTAGATGGCCGGGTGTGTTGGTGTGGATATGGAAAGCCGGAGGCCAGATAAATACTCGGATCCAGTCACGTGACTCCAGGGTTTTGTTCGGGGATGCGGGTACCTTGTGGAGTAGCGAGGAATCTTCTCTGCTCGAGTGCATATGGTTGATAGCGCGAGCACGGTAATCAGGGGCCCGCGGTCAAGAGCACGGTGGGGGGGTTGTAGGAACGGGGCAATGGAAACGAGCAATGTAGGGTGTGTCTAATGAAACGTGGATCGTACCGGGCAGGGGTAGAGCGTGAGGGGTGAGAGGGTGTTGAGGTGTTTATTGTCTTTTGGTGATAAGAGCTGAGAGGGTTCAATGGTTGTCCGGGGGAAGCAAATCTGGTATGGGTGGATGGATGGAGGAGGAATTCTGGGCTAAGCTTCAGCGGGGCGGGGGGGATATTATATTCGGCGGTTGTTCTGGCTTTGTGCACGGCACAGTACGGTACTCGAGTACGGTGGGTCAGGAGTGGAGCAATACCGGCGGAGGGAGGGAAGGTAATGTGAGCTTGGCGATAGCTTACCCATGGGATGGATAGATAGCGCGCAAAAGTCTGCTCTTCGTCCTTACTTGCTAAACCAGTGGTAAGGACAGAAGTAGAAGTATATACTTGTATCAAAAACAAAACCAACATCTGATCCTTCTATCGATCACCACACATCTCCGCTTCCTTAACCCCTGTGCTCCAAAACAAAAGAAAGAAAGATTGTGCATAATCTCTGAACAAAAGAAATCCATCACAAAGACTCCTTCCTGTGCCTTTGATCCAATGCCCAACTCTTGTTCTTCCTTCATCTCCTGTCGCCATCATGCATTCCTTTTAACAGTCTATGCTCTTTCCCATCCAACAATGGAAACATATTTCTCATGCTGCCGCACTTGCATATAACAAAAGAAACTAAAGCATGACGATCAGGATTAACTAATTTCCAACAAGTTTTCGTACGGTGGTTTTGCATTGCCATTATTGTTATTGTTGGATTTTATCATTAAATTTACAGAGCCGTAGGGATTTGCCTCTTATACTCTAGATAGTCCTACTATGCTATGCTTCCTAATCTCGTAGTACGATAGAAATTCACCAGCGTGCACCGCGAGTGCATACCTGCACTTTGATCATTTCCTTATGTTTTCCTCCCCCGGCGATCGTTCCTATTATATGTCGCTTGTTTGGTGCGGTTTGAGGTCATATGGGAGAGCAAGCAGTGCGTGAACCAGGCCAAATATATATGTGGAAGAAGTCTCCATCATATCCACTAGTTTTTTTGGCCATTTGGGCCCCAAGTTATGGATAGCGATTGTTTTCCGTGTTTCTCATTTGACTCCCTTTCGATTTTCGATGGTAGGCATAGGGTAGAAGGAGGATGTAAGGAACCTTTACCCACGCCCACAGGCCCCCCCATCGTCGCCCATTACGAGGTCCCACTATCACGGTGCCAATTAGTATAATGAGTATCATACCAATCAAGAGGATTACATGTTAATGTTACAAAATTTGGGTACCTGTCCAGCCCTTGACGTCGGGAGCCTTGTCTTTGTCCCCCATCGCAAGGATATTACCGATCGAGTCCAGCAGGTGCCCACCAGAAAGTTGGTAAGCAGGTGAGGTGATTCAGGTTAACCCACAAAGCAACCCGGCCCCGTAGACTACGAAAACATCTCCCCACACACGTACGAGTGCTGTACCGTATCGCACCCTTAAAAACCACGTTTGGATCCGCCATCTCATGATGGCCCCCAATCTCCGCAATTATGGGGATGGAAGGAGCAGCACTCTCCACGTGCAGTATGGCTAGGGAGAGGTGAGGCTGCTGCATCTCATAAACTACGGCACTCGTAGTATACCCACTCTGCTAAGCCTACGGAATTGTGTTTTTGGTACAAGTACCGTACGGTATGATGGGGCCATTTCCGCCGGGTCATCTTAATCTCATGGTGGATTCAACGAGGTTGTGTCCGACACAGACTCAACCACCAACCTCCACTCGGTTAATCAGACTTGAGCTTACCCGAATAGGTTATGTGTCACGTTTCCAATCATCGGCATGACCCCACGCCCTTCCCCCACTGCCTTTTCAACCCTATTTTTGCTTTTCTATGGGGAATGCAGCAACCTTGGTTTGGCTGGGTGGAAAGCCTTGTGCCCTCAGGTGTGAGGCTGGGGTAGGAGTCAATGCGGGAGAAGGAGAGGGAAGAGAGATGGAAGGATGGAAGGATGGAGGAAGGTGCGCGTGGGCGATATATTTAAGCCTTCCTAGTTCCCACTCTTGCTCCTCCTACCCATTTCATTTCGTCCATCAACTCTTCAGCCCTTATCTCCACTGCTGTTTTAAGGCACTACTGCAAGCATTCTATTTCCGAGACCAGTTCATGGTCCCGTTAGCACCGTCACCACCGACACGGCCGACGAACCTATACACCACCAACTTACCTTGGCCTCGTAGGTCTACATACCACTCGAATATCTATCACCTCGCCTCACGCCCTCGAATAATTCCAAAATGGCCCTCCGCAAAACTTCCACAAGCACTCTCTCCACAAATTCCTCCTTCACAATCGCCTCACCACCACGCCGATACTCCACCCTGGAACCCATAAAGCCTGGGGCCGTTGCTCGTACCTCGGTCTATCCTCGGGCCCGTCCCCGTCAGCGAGCAAGTCCGCGTCCACGGACCTACACAACTCCCACACGAGGCTGCCCGCGAACACAAGCGGTGAAACAAAAAAAATCCCTGCCAAAGAAGATCCTCAGTGGCACTGGTCAGGTCCTTGGTTTCTGCGCCTGGGTGCTGTGCTTTTCCTGCGTTCTTTCAGGAGACCGGGAACTCGATGAGAAGCATCCTCATCGACATCTCTAAACAAACAGCGGGGGGGGGGCGTGGCAGCGCGGCCATGAGGCAAGGCAATGGGCAAAACCTACGGCAGTGTACGAATAAATTTTGTGGCTGGAAGATCTCGGCGTTTATTTGGCTGCTTTGTCCTGCTATCTCTCTTTTTTGTTTTTAGCCTTTGGGAGTTTGGTTGCTTTTTCGGGGTGTTGGAACGAAAACCTATTTGCTATTGGGTTTTTCCGTTTCTTTTTCTTCTGGTTAGGCTCGATGCTCGGACTGGATGGCAACGGAGGCTGGCCTGGGGTAATTTCATCTTTCTTTTCCAGGATAGCGATTTCTTGTACTTTTTAGCATCGGCGTCGAGAGATAAGTCACTGAATGCATTTGATTCATCGCAAGCCTCTGCACCTTAGCCCCGCCCCACGTTCTCGACATGTCCTGGCCGGAGAGTTTCCCGGATTCCGGCGCGAGATCTTGTCATAATTGTCGATTTTGCTGGCGTGGATGAGATTTTTTTTTCTTTTTTTTTTGGGGGGGGGGTGCTCAGTGTACCGGTATCCCATCGCAAAATTTTGCTAGGGGTTGAGCGCTCGGCCTTGCTGCAGTGACCAATCTTTAGTTCCTCGGATTCGGGCGGCCTTAGGATGTCACTCGGGATTCCCGCTAGCGAATGGTGTTGGGTGAAAAGCTGGATGAAAGGCGGGCAGGGAGGAGGGGTGTGACTCGGGTGTGAGACACAGAAAGCACTTTGTTAAGCCTTTAGCCTCCGTGTGGCGAATACCCGTATGTTGCTCTGATGATACTGCACGCACCGGCGGAGTATCAGAGCTCTGGATCTTGCTTAGTCCTATTTCCCATGTGCCTGGATATTAACCAACATCCCCGCGAATGGGCTACCGGTAATGGCACGAGGGTATGATATCATAGTAGGAAACTTATTAACCGTTGTTCGAAAATAATAGTGGTACAGCAGGCTTCAGATTTGGTGTTTTGATTTTTTTTTGATCAACACCAAGTTACCAGCACAACTCTAGTTGCGAACTGGTAGAACATACGGTTGGAAAAATAAAAATACACAAGTCACAAATGGTGAATTGAATAAGGGAAATTGTGAAGGAAGTCGAGTGTATTAGGAAACACAATGGTATGCTAACTGTATATGAATAAAATTAATGTGGGCTGATATAGCCCATGAGCAGCTATGGAAGGATGAAGTTTAGAATAGAGAACCGAAGGGGAATGGAATAGGCGATGTATGTATGAGATAGATCTCCAGGACTTGGTAAAATATCTTTGAAAACAATGTGGAAATCTACAAAAGAGGTCTACAGTGTCTGACATGATTTATATGTAAAAATCGTGAGCGATGAGAGTCTATTATTCTGACATCACTATCGCTGGGGTAGCTGTGGAGCCTGCGACTAAAATGATGAGAGAAACTGTAAATATGAGTATCCAATGAGCTTCTGGAAGACAGCGGGGTTGTTGGTTCTGGGAAGAGTCAGGTAATATATCAAGATCAAAAGATATCTGAGGGGGCGGTAAAGGAAGCTATGGAGATAGACATATAATATATAATGTAGACCTTTTTTCTCTTCCACTAACGGGGTGCTTAATCGCTTATATGGTATGACAGTTGAGATGGACGTAGATTGGATGAGAAGCTTTTAAAAGTTCTTAATTGTTATGATATCTGCTTGGTTCTATCTTGACTTAGAGGGATCTAGGCTAGAGCCCCAACTATGCATCCCGGCTCGTACCAGAAGAAACCACACTGACAAACATCTGCTTCTCACCAAACTGTCTTCCAAACAAGACCTATAAATGAATTTAGTTTGAAAGCCCCAGCACCATGTCAAGATGTCAACCACACCGGGGTCCCACAAGCCATCCGCTGGTTAGCCAACCCACGTTGCACTTACGATAGCCGAACTGAGGTCACACTGTGGTCTAAAGGATCCTTCCTGTCAGGCACCTTCCTTACGAAGAGTGTTACCGTGCTCTTGAGCAACGGTAAATACTTCTTGCGTGAGCCGGGACACTCCCGGCTGGCAGGAGCTCTAGCTGTCGTTATAGTCCTAGAGCTTCTCTGCAATAGTGATGCAAATTACATGGAGAGGAAAAGAGGGGGTTTGGTTGGGGGGGGGGGTGGCCATATTTGCAATGAACCAGAGGATGTACCAAGAAGATTCACGCTCTGGTGTTTTCAGGAGAATGTGGGATTTAGGTTCCTGGTAGCGTATCTCATCTTGCTTGTCTTCTCTTGTGTATGTATATACTTGACACTAAGTGCCATCTGGTCATCTGATATCCCACCGGAACAGATCTTTTCCCTGCGGCGCCATGAGTTCCCTACCCCGGACTATTGTATACTGCTACCCCGGGAAACTGTGTACGATACTGCCTGGATTATTTTATCGGGATGCTGCCCTACGCCTCCTCCTTAACATTAGTCTGTCTTCTCTTTTCCTGGGGCTGGGCCATTACTGCTGGTTGAAATCATTGTAACCCGGGAAAAACTCGGAAGAAGCGAGTGAAATCGAAGCAAGGAAGAAAGGAAAATTTTATTATAATATTATGTGTGAGGTAGGGCAGTGGGAAAGAAATTCTAGTCATCCAGCATTTGCGGGGGGCAAGTGCCAATTCCCGAGTTCTCGAGTAGGGCCTTGATACACCTGGAATACTATGTGAGGCAGATTTAAACGTTATAATGCCCGAGCATGTTCTACCGTCACCTCCATAAGTAAACCATGCAGTCAATTGGACTCTCCGGCCTTCGTGCTTGTTCCTCGTTGAAGTATCATCTGGTATGGAAATTATCACAATTTCCTTCTATCCCTAGCTAATTGGGTACAGATCTGGGTTTTTCTTCTGATACTGGGATTTGCCACTCTACTCAGCGCCTATGCTGCTAACTCTATTCCCCGTTCTAGGATTTTGAGCTTTATGAACCCTGCCTGATTAATGGGAAGTGCTCTTGTTTTTTGGGTTGTTTTTTTTTTGGCATAATCTGCAACTCTGTGGGGTACCGGCTCTAGAATCGGCTGAATCCCTGTGGGATACCCAGTTGCGCGGAAGAAAAAAGTAGGGAGGTGGAGCAAAAGCGGGCGGGAAATACCCTGGACGTATATTTCCAGCGGCTTGGATCCTCCAGTGCATCACGAAATCTGACTCGACTAGCTCAGTCCGGCATAGGGGGAAAACATTCTATACCATATTCCCCACCTACTATTGCTAGGCGGTATGGCATAGTCGAACATAATTGCACCGTGATTTCACCTTCTTCCTAACTTAGCTGCTTTCCCAAATCCCCTTCCCTTCTTGTGTGAAATGAGCGCTAGGATTCCATAGGCTCATCCTGGCTATGATTCCAGCCCTCTCACTTTCTTCACTCTAGCGGAATGGATTGACTCATGAGTGACAAGCTGTGACTAATTCCAAGACTCAATTTAAAGCTACCCAATGCGAGACTCAGGAGTAATACATTTTCGTAGATTCCCGACCACTCAATTGCGCATTGAGACGGGGTTATTTTTTTCAAGATTAAAGGAAAACTTGGGGTGTATGAATGACTCATGTAACTTACTATCACATTCTCTAACGTTGTAGGTTAGGGTAGAGCAAGGGGGGCTGGTGGAAGTGTCTGGTGCATTTGAGTGACGATTATTGAGCTGGGGTGTTTGCTTCATTATACCCTCCGCTCCTTCCTACTATGAATACCTCTATTTGAATGTGTCGATATTTGTCAAAGCGGTAAAGCTAGCGGTACAATCCAGGATCTACGAACGATGATCCTGGAAACAGAACCGGTGCTGCAGGTTCTAGGAATCTACTCGTAAGAGCTTCCAATATATATGCAGCTACTCACCCGTCTTTGAACTGTTTCCTGAATTGCAATCTGGTAGCAAACACATCCCAAGCTTCCTTTCCTCGGGATCAGCCTACAATGACAATCGGCCCCAGATTGATGGAAATGGTGCTGCTCGACATACTCTCACGATACTTCCTTAGGTGTTTGTTTTCCCTGTTAGCCTGGGAGTCATGATGGAGGAAGGAGAGACTCACATGGAGTGGCATGAGCATGCCTACTGGCTGATGGGGGGATAGGATGTTATTGTTGATATATACTCCTGGCTTCGCTGATTAGTTAGTTGGGCATCGTGTAACCATCGTTGAGCGAGAGCTTGTGGTTATTGTTAGTGAACAGGATTTCCCCGCGCTTGAATGTGTGATCGTTTTCGTTGTGAGTTGCTTGGCGTTTCATTTCGTTTCACCGCCCGTCACTCGCCGTGTTTCGTGGTAGTTGTAGGCATCGTCGTCGGTCCATGTTTACTAGATAACCTGTGGAGAACTTCTGCTCTCTCCTCCAGCCCCTACCCGTAGTTTTACTTGAACTTGAAAGCTTTTCCTTTCTCTTCACCATTACATCGTCAGTAGTGAAAGAAGGGACAACCATATCATAATCTAAACATTTATCAAAATAGTAGCACCAGTTACCTGCTCGAATAATTGCTCACATTGTGCTTGAGGTCTGACCTATCCACTTAGCGGCACCTCTCTGCCAAGCACCACATTTTATTAATGAAAACAATACAAGAATACCCAAAGCCGTTCTCTATCAGGATACCCTGACAACCTATTGGCCTCTACCTCTTCTCCCAGTCGACATAGTAATCAAATCCCCCTTTTAGGAAAAATGTAGCGGAAACGCTGATGATAATATACAACAATCTATCGAGCTTGGTATGAGTCTTCTCAAATTTCTCGTCGAATTTCCCGTACATCCTGTCAAATTTCTCGTCAAATTTCCCGTACATCCTCTCAAATTTCATGTCCACCCTCTCGAATTTCATGTCCATCCTCTCAAACCCCTTGTCCATCTTAGCCTCCTGCTTCTCAAATTTCCCTTCGGTCAAATCGAGATTCCTTTGGTTCATCGCTTTCATCTCTCCCTGGATGGCCTCTAAGTAACCAAGTTCGCTGGACAGCGTACTTGAGTAGAGGGACTATCGCTGTGAGGACTATCCTTATCTGGGGTGCGGCATTGCTAGAGTGCCCAGTTAGAGCGGTCTGTGAGGCATCGAAACTGTAAACTCACCAGAGTAGTACCAATTGCCCGGCAATGGGTTCGAAGAGGATAGTGATGGATGGCCGTAGAGTTGAGGGCCCCATTGTTGATAAATCTAAACATACTATTCACTTCTTGTGAATATAGAAAAGTAAACCCTTTAATCCCCTTACCAATTAGAGCAATAGAGGATATCAAATGGACTTACCTATCGTGTTGTTCTTGTCGAATGGTGAGGAAAGCACGAAGAAGGCCTCGTTGTGGGAAAGTGATAAGGAAGGCAGAGGGAAATGGAGGGGAAAGACCAACAGGAGGGCCTTTTAAGGTATCTACCAGGTCGGGTCGCAAAGCCCTCGCACAAGCACCGACACCGTTACAACCCCAGTGGTTGAAATTCGAACTCGCCAAGACAGCCAGCATTTGGGCCCTTGGCCAGTAAGAAACCGAGCCTAAAGGGCGCTTCCAGGCTTCATTGCACTCACGAGGCCTGCCCCATGGCAAACCGATTCCGGTGGTGGAAACATCAACGCCTACGGTATACGCTTTAAGAACGACCTAGGAGCCAGATACACGATAACAGTCGAACATTTGCTGGCGGCATTTGTTCCCCCGACAGGACGGAGGAGGACACCGGGGGGATGATTGAAGCCCGATGATACCGCGGTGGATTGATTCCCCAAGAGACGAGGGAGAGGAGG